>Ga0207754_100043_pt1 | contig 141226 bp, 151 predicted proteins | sample A23E1SouthBayCA_FD_187728 | JGI IMG/M metagenome (GOLD analysis project Ga0207754, IMG submission 187728) | Aerobic enrichment media microbial communities from Eden Landing Ponds, California, USA - A23 E1 (SPAdes) | ecosystem: Environmental > Aquatic > Marine > Unclassified | place: Emeryville...
GGGCGAGGAGGACCTCGCCACGGTGCCCGCGGTCCTCCTCGCGCCCGCCGATGCGACGGTGGTGTACGGCCAACCCGGCGAGGGGATGGTGCGCGCGAACGTCACCACGGGTCTCCGCGAGCGCGTCCGCGGCCTCGCCGAGGAACTGGAGACGACCGACGAGTTCTGGCGGTTGGTCGATCGGTAGGGATTTCGGCGGTGGACGTATTTCGCGCCGTCAGAAGTCGTGGAGCCAGCCGACGAGCACGATAACGAAGCCGACGAGTGCGGTGGCTATTGCGACGGAGCCGAACGTGCCTGACGACCCGATCGAGGCGAACCCGCCGAGCAGGACGAACGCGAGGCCGACGCGTTGCGTCGACGCCGTGCTCACCGAATCACCGTGGAGGCCATACGAGCGAGGACGGCGGAGCGCGAGAAAAGCGTTCGGCCGACCGGCCGAGCCACGTCGCCAGTGTCCGCGACCCGAGTGGCTCGGAGAGCCCGGTAGGGTCGCGGTTCGCTCGCCGTCAGGCGAGGCGCAAACGACCCCGTAGGGGTCGTGCAGCGCTTTTGGTCGAGCTTTTGCCAGCGCCGGCGGAGCCGGCGCGCAGCAAAAGGTCGTTCGTAATGCTTTTACTCGGTTCGGCGCCTTAGTGGATGACAACTGATCATGGAAATCGAAATCCTGAGCGAGGAGGGCAATCCGCTCCTCCACAGACAGGAGGTCCAGTTCGAGATTACGCACGACGAGGCGACGCCGTCCCGTCTCTCCGTCCGCGACTCCCTCGCGGCGACGCTGGACAAGGACAGTGACGAGGTCGTCGTCCGCAGCCTCAACACGAAGTTCGGGATGCGCAAGACCGTGGGCTACGCGAAGGTCTACGAGTCGCCGGACGCCGCCATCGACGTCGAGCAGGGCCACATGCTCGAGCGCAACAAGATCGAGGCCGAGGGGGCCGAGGAAGCGGAGGCTGAGGAGTAATGTCCCGCGCTGACTACTACAACGACGACGGCACGGCGGCGAAGAACCAGTGTCCGCGCTGTGGAGACACCTTCCTCGCGGACCACTCGGACCGCGAGCACTGCGGGAAGTGCGGCTACACCGAGTGGAAGTAACGCGCTAACGTCTTTTCATGCGCGTCGTCGGGATCGAAGGGACGGCGTGGTGTGCGAGCGCCGCGGTGTTCGATACGGAGCGCGATCGCGTCCGGATCGAATCCGACGCGTACGAACCGGAGAGCGGCGGCATTCACCCGCGCGAGGCCGCAGAACACATGCGCGAGGCGATTCCGGCGGTGATCGAGACGGTACTCGAAGACACCGAGGGGCCGATCGACGCGGTGGCGTTCGCGCGCGGGCCGGGCATCGGTCCGTGTCTGCGGATCGTCGGGTCGGCGGCGCGCGCGCTCGCCCAAGGTCTCGGCGTCCCGCTCGTGGGCGTGAACCACATGGTGGCACATCTGGAGATCGGTCGCCACCGATCGGGGTTCGAGTCGCCGGTCTGTCTGAACGCCTCCGGGGCGAACGCACACGTCTTGGGGTATCACAACGGCCACTATCGCGTGCTTGGCGAGACGATGGACACGGGCGTGGGGAACGCCCTCGATAAGTTCACGCGCCACGTCGGCTGGTCGCACCCGGGTGGCCCGAAGGTCGAGGAGCACGCGAAACGTGGCGACTACGTCCCGTTCCCGTACGTCGTGAAGGGGATGGACTTCTCCTTCTCCGGGATCATGAGCGCCGCGAAGGACGCCTACGACGACGGGACGCCCGTCGAGGACGTCTGTCGGGGCTTGGAGGAGACGGTGTTCGGGATGCTGACCGAAGTCGCGGAGCGCGCCCTCTCGTTGACGGGGCGCGACGAACTCGTCTTGGGGGGCGGCGTCGGCCAAAACGCCCGGTTGCGCGGGATGCTCGCGGCGATGTGCGAGCAGCGCGGCGCGGACTTCTACGCGCCCGAGCCCCGATTCCTCCGGGACAACGCGGGGATGATTGCCGTGCTGGGCGCGAAGATGTACCGCGCGGACGATACGCTCGACATCGCGGAGTCGGCGGTCGACCCGGACTATCGGCCGGACGAAGTGCCGGTGACGTGGCGTGACGACACGGAGGACGTGTTGCTCGGCGGCTCGGGCGGCGACCTGCGCGGCGCGGAGGCGATCGTCGAGGCGGGTGAGACGACGGTAACGAAGACCCGCCGACCGAAGGGGTACCGCCACGACGCGCTCGACGCGCGCCTCCGCCGGGAGCGGACGACGGGAGAGGCGCGCCTGCTCTCGGAGGCGCGACGCGTCGGCGTCCCGACACCCGTGCTCTCGGACGTCGACGTCCCGGAGAGCACGCTGACCATGGAGCGCGTCGGCGACACCGACCTGCGCGACGCGCTGAATGAGGCGCGCGTGGCCGCCGTCGCCGAGCACCTCGCGGCGATCCACGACGCGGGGTTCGTCCACGGCGATCCGACGACGCGGAACGCACGCGTCACGCGCAGCGGGACGCGAGATGAGCGAGCGGGAGCGGGGGCGGAAGCGACACGCGAGTCGGGCGTCCCGCGCGACGGGGGGGTGGAGCGCGTCCACCTCATCGACTTCGGCCTCGGCTACTACACGGACGACGTCGAGGATTATGCGATGGATCTCCGCGTCTTCGAGGGATCGATCAGGGGGACGGCGACCGATCCCGACCCACTCGTCGCGGCGGCGGAGGCGGCGTACCGCGAGGCGGGCGATCCCGAGGTCGTCGCCCGCTTACGGGAGGTCGAGGAACGCGGACGCTATCGATAGCGAAAAGCTTCTTCCCACCGCCCACCGTAGCTTCGCGTATGCCCGAGAAGCCCACGTCCGGCGAACTGTTCGGCGTCCCGTACAACTTCGAGCGCCCGTCGCTCTCGAACATGCTGAAGGCGTACTGGCAGCCCGGCGAGGGAATGCTCGTCGAGAAGCCGTTCGGCGTCGGCTACACGCTGAACCTGGCGAACTGGCGCTCGTGGATCGTCCTCGCCGTCGCCGGCGTCCTCATCTGGCAGCAACAGCAGGGCGAGGACGAGGAGGGGGCGGTGGACGAGGCCGTCGAAGTCGTCGTCGACGAGTAAGCCAGCGTTTTCGAACCCTCTTTGGTCCGTGGCGATGCACGATAGTGCATGAGCCTCCGCTTTGTGACGACGAACGCCGGGAAGGTACGCGAAGCACGCGACTACCTCGAGACGGCCGTCGAGCAGTTCGACTACGACTACGCGGAGATCCAGAGCGACGACCTCGCAGCGATCGCGGCGCGCGGCGCGCGCGAAGCCCACGAAGCCGCGGGCGGCGACGACCCGGTGATCGTCGACGACTCGGGACTGTTCGTCGGCGGCCTCGAAGGGTTCCCGGGCCCGTACTCCTCGTACGTGGAAGACACGCTCGGGATCGAACGCGTCTGGGAGCTCGCACGATCCCTCGACGACCGCGCGGCGGCGTTTCGCTCCGTCGTGGCGTACGCGGACGGCGAGACGGTCGAGACCTTCACTGGAGAGGTGCCAGGGCGGATCGTCGCGCCGCGCGGGGCCGGCGGGTTCGGCTTCGATCCGATCTTCGAACACGCGGGGGAAACGTTCGCGGAGATGGACACCGAAGCGAAGAACGCCGTCTCACACCGCGGGCGCGCGCTCGCGTCGCTGGCGGAGTGGCTCGCGGAACGCGACTGAGGGAAAGAGACCTCAGGCGCGCGGGTCGCAGTCCGGGCCGGGGTAGGCGTCGCCGACGACCTCGGGGTAGAGGCGCTCGGGGTCGAAGAGACGCGCGAACCCGTCGGGTGGCGTGAAGCTCACGGTGACGTACTTCTTCACGGTGGCGTTCGTCTGTGCGCTCCGCAGCGTCTCGTCGAAAGTGAGGACGTGTGCGGCGCCGCCGTGGGCGGCCGACGCGAGTGCCGGATGGTCGCCATCCGGGTGCTCAACGAGGGTGGCCGTCGCCTCGGCTTTCTCGCGCCAGTCAGTGGCGAGATCGCGGTTGGCGAGATCGGCGATCAGGGCTTCGGCGTCGTCGAGCAGCGCCTCGCTCGCCACGAGCGTCATCCACGAGTGCGCGCGGACGGTGTCAAGCGCATCGCGGGCGGCCCCGCCGAGGAGGAGGTCCGCAGCGAGGACGTCAACGTCGGCGACGACGCGCGAGACGTCCGGCGCGTCGGGTTCGCGCCGTGGCTCAGTCATCGCCACTCCGACGGTCGGCGAGTGCGTCGCGCACGTCGTTGAGGGCGACGTCGTACTCTGCGGCGCGGTCGAACAACGCGTCCCAGCGTTCCATACGCGACGGCGAGGGGTGGCGCGCTGATAAAGTCACTCGTCGGCGTCGCGTTCCCCGTCAGGAAGGACGTGCCAGCGCCCGGACGGGACGGCGACAGTCGTCTCCGTCGAGGGTTCCGCCGACGAGTACGCGACGAGGGTCGCGTCCCCGACGGCGAGCGTGACGCGATACGCGGCGTCTTCGCGGACGACGCGTTCGACGTGGGCGGGCGCTCCCTCAGCCACGCCGACGCGGATGTGGTCGGGACGGACGGCGAGCAGTCCCGTTGGGGCGTCGAGGCCTGGGGGGAGCGAAGAACCCGCGACGACGGTCGCACCGGTGAATTCGGCGACGAAGCGGGTCGCGGGGCGCTCGAACACCGTCTCCGTCGGACCGACCTGCGCGACGCGGCCATCGCGGAGGACGGCGACGCGGTCGGCGACGGCGCGCGCGGTCGTCCGGTCGTGGGTGACGTACACCGCCGTTTCGTCCGCGAGGACGTCGACGAGGTCATCGCGGAGGCGCTCGCGGGTCGGGGCGTCGAGCGCGGAGAGCGGTTCGTCGAGGAGGAAGGCGTCGGGGCGGACGCAGAGCGCGCGGGCGAGTGCGATGCGCTGTTTCTCACCGCCGGAGAGAGTGTCCGGGGAACGCTCGGCGAGGTCCGCGACGCCGAGGCGCGCGAGGAGGGCGTCCGGATCACGGGCGTTCTCGTGGTATTTCGTCCCGAAGGCGACGTTTTCGCGGACGCTGAGATGGGAGAAAAGCGCGTAGTTCTGGAAGACGAAGCCGATCCCACGTGCCTCGGGCGGCGCGTCCTCGATCGGGCGGCCATCGAGTTCGATCGACCCGTCGTGCTCGTGGAACCCCGCGAGGAGTTCGAGAAGGAGCGTCTTCCCGCTCCCGGAAGGGCCGAGGAGGCAAAGCGTCTCGCCGTCGCGGACGGTCAGGTCCGCGGCGACGTCGAACGTCGTCGCATCGTCGCGGAACGCGGCGCGGACGTCGAAGCGAAGCACTAGGCCCACCTCCCGGTATCGCGGGTGAGCGTGCGGACGGCGAGGAAGACGGCGACGCAGACGGCGAGGAGGCAGACGGCGACGGCGACGGCGGCGTCGAAGTTGACGTCGAGTTCGCGGACGACGAAGACGGACCCGAACATGGCTTGCACGCGCTCGCCGGCGGGCGGGTAGAAGACGGAGACGTTGTAGGCGACGACGGCGACGGCGCCGTACTCGGAGACGGCGCGCGCCCACGAGAGGATGGCACCGGAGAGAACGCCCCGGACCGCGAGCGGTGCGGTGACGCGGCGGAACGTCTCGAAGCGCGACGCGCCGAGCGAGCGCGCGGCGCGTTCAGCGTCGCGATCGACCGTCTCGAATCCCTCGCGCGCGCCGTCGACCGCGTAGGGTGCGCTGACGAACGCGAGCGCGAGGACGAGGCCGGGGACGGCACCGAGGACGGGGAGCGTTGGGAACGCCCCGCCCTCGCCGAACGCGAGGAGGACGGCGAGGCCGGCGACGCTATGCGGGACGACGAGCGGGAGGTCGACGAGGGACTCGACGACCGGGCGTCCCGGGAAATCGCGGCGCAACAGGAGCGCGAGCGGAACGCCGAGGAAACAGGTGAGCAGCGTGGCGAGCAGCGGGGCGTAGACGGAGAGGTAGAGCGTCCGTCGAACGTCCGGGCGGGCAAGCGCGGCAATCACGCTCTCGGGCGAGGCGACGGTGACGAGCGTGACGAGCGGGTAGACGAGCGCAACGAGGAGCGCACCGCCCAAGCAGGCGGCAACGATACCGAACGGGCCGCGGTCGGCGAGCGCACCGAGACAGGCGGCGCTAACGACGGCGAACGCGACGTACAGGGTGGGACGACCGAGGGCGTCAGCGACGAGGAACGCCGCGACCTGCACGGCGGCGACGGCGAGCACGAGCGCGCGGCGGTCGACGGACGACCCGTCGAATCGGGCGGCGGCGACCACGGCTCAGAGCGAGAGGGGGCCGAGTGCGGAGCGCGTCTCGGCCGCGGCCATCACTGCGTCGGGGACGACGTCGTCGTGTTGCTCCGGGACGACTGCGGGGGCGAGCGTCTCGAAGCCGTCCGCCGCGAGCGTCGCGGCACCGTCACCGAGCATGTAGGCGATCCACGACGCACCGACCTCGGGGTGTGTCGCCGTACTCGGAACGGTGACGCCGTATGCGATCGGCGACCCGACGTAGGTCGTCCCACCGACCTCAACCGTGGCCTTCGCGTAGTGGTCGGCGTAGGCCCGCGTCGATCCGGAGAGATCGACAGCCGTCTGCAGATCGATCGTCTCAACGTCGTGGGTCGCGCCGAAGGAGCGATACGACCACGCGTAATCCAGCTTCCCCGTCTGGAGTTGGCCGACGAGATCGACTTCGTCGCTCGCGGGGATCGTCGCGTTCGCCTTCAGCGCATCCGCCGTGGCCTCGTCGTAGAGCGCGTCGCCCTCGTATGGGATCGCGCCGAGTTTCATCGACATGAGCGCGCGGTAGCCGTTGGGGTCGATCGCGGGATCGGAGTGGCCGACCACCACGTCGTCGCGTGCGAGGACGTCCCACCACGTCTCGGGGCCGAACTCGTCGCTATACGCCGACTGCTCGGTGTAGGCGACGGTCATCGCGTTCGTGGCGAACACGGCGTACCAATCGCCGTAGTCGGGGAGAAGGTCGTCGCGGAGCAGGCGGAAGTCCGCGACGGCGAGAACGTCCGCCGCGCGGTGTGGCGGCTGTGTGATCTTCGTCGTTGAGCGCACCGACCCCGCGGACTCCTGGCTGACCGCCGCGTCGTAGCGCTCCGTGAACCCGTCCTCTAGGTCGTCGAACGCGGCCGTGAGGCTCCCGGCGTGGAAGACCCCTACCGTCCCGGTCGAGTCTGACGACGCGCTCGATCCGCCGTCGTTCCCGCCGCAGCCGGCGAGGCCGGCGAGACCCGCGACGCCGAGCGCTCCGAGGACGTCGCGGCGCGACCGTTGTTTCATTATGGATATAACGCTCACGCCCGGCGACATAACGGTTTTGCTCGGGGATCGGGTAGAGGACGTATGGACGCCGACGCCGGCTTCGACGCCAGCCTCCGCGCCGACGACGTGGCGTTCGGCGCGCGCGATGCCGCCCTCCTGCGCGCCATCGACACCACGGGGTCACTGAACGCCGCGAGCGACCGCCTCGGTCGCTCCTACTCGCGCGCCCACGAGCGACTCGACGACCTGGAAGACGCCTTCGGGCCGCTCGTCGAGCGCACGCGCGGCGGCCCCAGCGGCGGCGGCACGACGCTCACCGAGGGCGGCCGGGCACTCATCGCGCGCTTCGAGCGCCTCCGCGCCGGCTATGCCGCCATCGCCGAGACGACGGCGACCGTCCTCGACGGAACCGTCACGGACCGGACGGGCGAACTCGGCGTCGTCGACACCGAGGCGGGCGCGATCCGCGCGCTCGTCCCACCGAACACCGATCGCGTCGAAGTGAGCGTCCGCGCCGACGCCGTCACCCTCCACGATCCCGGCGCGTCGCCGGCCGCCGACGCCACGAGCGCGCGCAATCGCTTCGAAGGCGTCGTCACGGCCGTCGAGAGCGGCGCGACCGTCGTCCACGTCGTCGTGGACATCGGCGCGGAGACATCGCTCGACGCGCTGCTCACGACCGACAGCGTCGAACGACTCGGCGTCACGGAGGGCGCAGCGATCGTCGCGTCGTTCAAGGCCACCGCGACGCGGGCGACACCACGGGAAGCGTGACTCGGCGAAGAGAAACGGGAAGAAGCCTAGGGCGGGATTTGAACCCGCGCTCTCGTCCTTACCAAGGACGCGCTTTACCGCTAAGCTACCCAGGCAGGCACTCTTTCGTAGCCCGGTTTCGACTTTAGGGGTTTCGATTCGAGTCGGGGAGAACGAACCGCTAATGGTCCGTCGCGGAGGGGCGGACGGCGTCGTCGCCATCGGGGGCGGACGTGCCGGCGACGCGCGCCATCACGTCCGCGGGGCGCTCCGGGAGGACTTCCGCAGGAGAGCCGAGCGGGCGCTCACCCCACGAGTCCGCGAGGCCAACGGCGTACTGCCGGAGACCGAGCGGGACGTCCGCGCCGACGGCGCTCGCGCCCGCGACGGCGGCGAGGTCGAAGACGGAGGCCTCAAGCGAGCGCGTCGTCGGCTCGCGGCCCGCTTGGACGTCCGTCCGCTCGCGGCCGAACTCCCGGACGGTCCGGACGGCCGCGTCGGCGGCCTCGGTGCGTGCGAGCAGGCGAAACCCCTTGGCGACGAGCACGTCCGCGGCGAGGACGTCGAGGTCTGCGGGCGTATCCGTCTCCTCGCCCGTCCACGGGACCGTCTCAACGAGATCGCGGGTGAGGACGAGACCCTCATAGACGAGTTGGACGCCAGCGGCGCGCTCCGCGAGTCGGTCGCCCGCGTGGCCGGGCGTCGCGTCCGCCGCGAGGAAGACGAGCGCACCCGGGACGACCGAGCACTGCGCGAGTCGGTCGGCCATCGCGCGCTGGAGGTCGGACGGTTCAACGTCCCGGACCGCTCCGCGTGCGGCGGCCCGAGCCTGCTCGGCCTCTTCCATCGATTTGACGTAGCCCGGCGAACGGCAAAGGCCTTTGGAAACCACGGACGCCCGCCGCACGTCCCGTTTCGCCTCTCAGAAGAGCGCGTCGGGTGCGGGCGGGACGTGGCGCTTGTGCTCGCTCGCCGCGTGGAGGTCCCGGACGTGCTCGACGTTCTCGGTGGTCGTGTCCGCGATCTCCGCCGTGGCCGCGGGCGGGACGCCACCGTCGATCGTCAACGCGATCACGGCGTCGAGGGTGTCGTAGTCCATCCCGATCTCCTCCTCGTCGGTCTGCCCCGCCCAGAGGCCCGCAGTCGGCGTCTTCTCGACGAGGTCCGTCGCCGCGCCGAGGTCGGCAGCGAGCTGCCGGACCTGCTGTTTGTACAGCGTGCCAAGCGGGTGGCAGTCGACCGCGCCGTCGCCGTACTTCGTGAAGTAGCCGATCGCCGCCTCCGTCCGGTTCCCCGTCCCGAGCACGAGCGCATCCTCGTGGTTCGCGATGAGATAGAGCAACACCGCCCGCGAGCGCGCACGGGCGTTCCCGACCGCGATCTGATCACCCTCTGCCTCCGGCACGGCGTCGAGAAACTCGTCCACGATCGGGTTGATCTCGAGGACATCGTACTCGATCCCGAGCGTCTCGGCGACGCGCTCGGCATCGCTCATGTTGTCCGCGTCGCTCACCTCACCCGGCATCACGAGACCGTGGACGTTTGCCGCACCGAGGGCCTCGACCGCGAGGTACGCCGTCGTCGTGGAGTCGACACCGCCCGAGAGCCCGATGACCGCACGCTCGGCGCCCGCGTCCGCCAGTTGCCCCTCGATGAACGTCTCGATGTGGGCGCGTTGTGCGTCGAGTTCCTTCTCCGAGAACCGCAGATCGAGCGGCTCGATGTCGGACATGTCCGACCCTACACCCGGTAGCGACTAAAACCCACTCGCCGACGCGAAACCGTGGACGCACGTCCAGTATCGAAACGCTACGTTCAAGTGGGAGAGCGGACTACGCTGTGACGCACGAAGCACGAGCGGGCCGAGCGCACCGGTGGTCTAGTGGTAGGACATGAGCTTCCCAAGCTCATAGCCCGGGTTCAATTCCCGGCCGGTGCATTTCTACTGCGAACGCACGTGAGCAGTGAAATCGCTCGCGGAAATTGAGCCAGGCAGTCGCAACGTTCGAAAATCGCGAGCGATTTTCAGGCGAACAGAACTCTTTGAGTTCTGTTAACGCCGAGCGGCGCGAGGCGAGACGTCTGGAGCTGTTCAATTCCCGGCCAGTGCATTTCCATCTTTTTCGAGCTCGGGTCGCCGAGGGCGACCACTCGCCGCAAAAACATGGGTGAAAAAGGCCGAGCGACTTCGTCGCTCGGTGGCTTCGTGAGTGAGCACCACGAGCGAGCGTGATCGGAGCGACTACGTCGCTCCGGAAACTCGCGCTTCGCGCGAGTACAGTACGGCGACCACGCGTTCGGTGTTCGCAGCCACTATCGGTTCCTCCGAGTGAGGGCGAGCAGCGAGCTCGGCAAGCGAAGAAACAGTGACAGTCCGACTCAGACGGCGGTCTGGAGGATGCCGCTCGTGCGGACGAAGAAGTAGACGAGAAAGGCGAGCGCGAGGAGCCACTGGCCGATGCGGACCTCGTTGGCGTCGCCGACGGCGGTCTTGACGACGGGGTAGGCGATGATGCCGGCGGCGATGCCGTAGGCGATGGAGTAGGTGAAGGGCATCACGAGGATCGTGAGGCCGGCGGGGATCGCGTGCGTGAGGTCGTCCCACTCGATCGCGGTGACGTTCGAGAGCATGAGGATGGCGACGACGACGAGGGCGATGTGGCTCGCGTACTGCGGGATCGCGGCTGCGAGCGGGACGACGGCGAGTGAGAGGAGGAAGAGGACGGCAACGACGAGCGCGACCATGCCCGTCCGGCCACCCTCCTCGACGCCGGTCGCGGACTCGACGTACGTCGTGACGGTGGAGGTACCGAGCATCCCGCCGACCGTGGTGCCGATCGCGTCCGCCATCAGCGGCCGATCGGCGTCCGGGAGATCGCCGTCGTCGTCGAGGAAGCCGCCGGCCTGTCCGACGCCGACGAGCGTCCCCGCAGTGTCGAAGAAGTCGACGAAGAAGAACGTGAAGACGATGAGCGCGAAACTGAACGCCTCGATGTCCGCGAAGCCGCGGAGGAACGAGCCGACGAGCGGGCCGATGCCGTACTGTGCCTTCGGGAGTTCGTTCGCGGCGATCCCGCCCTGCTGGACGAAGTCACCGATCAGGACGCCGGGGCTGACGACGCCGGTGAGCGTGAGCACGGCGCCCGCGGCGGAGGTGGCGAGGATACCGATGATGATGCTCCCCGTGACGCCGCGAGCGTAGAGTGCGAGGGTGAAGAAGAGACCGACGAGCGCGAGGACGGCGACGGGGTTCTGCGCGAGATTGCCGAGCGTGAGGAGCGTCGCGGGGTCGTCAGCGACGACGCCCATCGCCTGAAGGCCGATGATGGCGAGGAAGAGGCCGATCCCGGTCCCGACGGCGAACTTCACGGGCTCGGGGAACAGCCTGATGACGTACTCGCGCGCACCGACAGCGGTGAGGAGGATGAAGACGAGGCCCTCGACGACGACGGCGGCGAGCGCCGTCTCCCACGGGACGCCGAGTGTGCCGACGACGGTGAACGCGAAGAAGGCGTTGAGTCCGAGGCCGGGCGCGAGCCCGAACGGCCGGTTCGCGTAGAACGCCATCACGAGCATCGCGATCGCCGACGCGAGGAGCGTGACGACGGCCAGCATCTGGACGGTCTGGTCGTGGCTGTAGCCGGCGAGCGCGACACCGGGTTTGACGACCTCGCCGTCGGCCGTGACCTGCGTCATGATCGACGGGTTGACGACGACGATGTACGACATCGCGAGGAAAGTCGTGATGCCGGCGACCACCTCCGTGCGCAGGTCGGTGTTGTGCTCCTCGAAACCGAAGTACGACGCGAGTGTATCGGTGAACCCCATGCGGTACGTCCGTGGATACCCCGTCGTGTAGACTTAACTGTTACCACCTGGGTTGCACGACACTGTGGGTATCATGCGTCTCTCCCATCTCGTTCGACACGAACGTGCCGAAAAATAAGGCAGTCAGTCGAGTTCGACGAGCGCGCCCGTGGGCGCATCGGTGCGGGTCCGGGCGCGTTCGATCCCCTCGTCACCGGCGGCGATGAGCGCGAAGACGCCCGCGACGTCGGCTTCGGCCGCCGCGACGATATCGAGGAGGAGTTCCTGGGTCTCGCCCGATCGGATGAGATCGTCGACGACGAGCACCGACTCGCCCGCATCGATGGCGGACGCGGGGAGGTAGTAGGTGAGTTCGATGCCGGATTGGAGGCGCTGGCGGGCCTCGATGAACTCGTCGACTGCGGTCTCTTTCGACTTCTTCGCGTACGCACAACGGGCATCGTAGTAGGACGCGAGCGCGGCGGCGAGCGTGATGCCGTCCGTCGCGGCAGTGAGGACGACGTCCGGGCGCTCGAAGTCGAACGACTCGGCGGCGACGGGCGCGACGAGGTCGAGGAACGCCTGATCGAAGACGACGTCGGAGTTGTCGACGTACCCCTCACCGTCGAGTCGGACGCGCTCCGCGAGTTCGTCGCGGAGGACGCGCTCGCCGACTTCCGAGACGACGGCGCGCGCGCGGTCGGCGCTCGGGAGCACGTGCCCGTTCACGTAGCGGTTCAGGTCGCCCGCGGGGAGACCGGTCTCCGCGGCGAGTTCGTCGTACGTGCGCGTCTCCTTCAGCGTGCGCAGGACGGAGACGGCCTGCAGTTGGAGGGCGGCCTTCTCTGCACGGTTCATACACCTAGTCACGATTTCAGAGGTATGAATATCTCGAATCAAGTGTGAGAAGAAAGAGACAGTGTTGCGCAAACGTGTGGTTACACGCGCGGTCGTCGAAGACGGTGCCATGGCGCGCCCGGCGGCCGAACGCCCCGCCGTCGTTTTCGCCAGGAAGTGGGGTTATCGGTCGCCGTCGAGCAGGTCGCTCGCGGTGACGAGTGCCTCCATCTCGACGCCGTGGTCGGCGAGGCGGTCTGCACCTCCCTCTTCGCGGTCCACGACGAGGAGCGCACGGTTCACCTCGGCACCGGCGTCGCGCAGCGCCTCGACGGCGTCGACGGCCGATTGGCCCGTGGTGGCGATGTCCTCGACGACGACGACTTCCTCGCCGTTCGCGAGGCGGCCCTCGATCCGGTTCGCGGTCCCGTACTCCTTGGCCTTCTTGCGCGCGATGACGTACGGCACGTCCGCGGTGACGGCCGTCGCGGCGGCGAGTGGCACCCCACCGAGGGCAACGCCGCCGAGTTTCGCGTCCGCCTCGATCCGTTCGGCGAACGCCTGCGCGATGAGGCGCAGACAGCGCGGGTCGGTCTCGAAGAGGTATTTGTCGACGTAATACTCCGAGGTGCCACCGTGCGACAGTTCGAACTCGCCGTACTGGACCGCGTCGGCGTCCTGCAGGGCCGCAATGAGCTCGTCGTCCGTCATTACTCGAAGAGGGGGGGCAAGGCCGATAAACGACGCGATCGGTCACGGGCACGCGACCGCTCGCGCGCCGCGACGCGTTCTCACCAGGGTTCGTTCTTCAGCCCGAGGAGGTACGCGACGCCGTTCGTGAGGACGTGGAGCGCGGGGGTAAGCACCAACACGACGACGACGATAGTGAGCGTGAAGGTATCGCGGACCCACCCGGGCGCGGCGACAGCCGTGAGCGCGAGGGCGACGACGACGAAGTCGAGTTGATCGAGAAGGGGGAAGGCGGCACCGCGATCGCGGCCCGAACGGCGCTTGAGGAAGGACGCGAGGATGTCGCCGAGCATCGCCCCGAGCGGGAGCGTGAGAGCGACGACCGGTGGGAAGCCGGGGAGGGTAACGCCGACGGCCCCGGCGACGGCGGGCGCGACGACGTTGAGGACGAGCGCGAGCGCCGCGCCGGCGAGCGTCCCGAAGAGAGTGCCGCGCCACGTCTTGCCGTCACCGAGGAGTCGGTTGCCGTCGCGCCACGTCCGCCCGCCGTCGATGGGGCGGCCGCCGCCGGCCAGGACGGCCGCGTTGTTCGGGACGTACGCGGGCAGCATCGTCCAGAACGCGACGACGACGGTCTCGACTGCGTGCATGGCTCTCCGGTGCGTCGCCGAGTGCTTAACGGCTTATGTCTCGGGGCCGCCGGCGGAGCGTACGGGGTGGCAAACATGGGCACCCACCACTGCCGACGCTAGACGTTTATCCCCGTCCTCTCGCATCGTGTCGATAATGAGTTCGTGGAAGCGGGACGCGGCGAGTGGACTCATCGTCATCATCCCCGTCCTCGTCACGCTCTACATCATCTACTGGGTGTTCGGGTCGCTCGCGAGCGTGGCGCTCGTGGCGACGCAGATCGGGAACCCGTATCTCGCGGTGCTGTTGACGCTCGTCGTCTTCGTCCTCGTGGTGTTCGCCGTCGGTTACCTGATGCGGACGGCGCTCGGACGGTTCCTCGAGGACCGCCTTGACGACGTGATCAACCGCCTCCCGGGGTTGCGGATCGTCTACAACGCCTCGAAGATGGCCGTCGAGACGGCGCTGAACGGCACCGAGGAGTTCCAGAAACCCGTGAAGGTCGAGCCTTGGGACGGGATGCGGATGACCGGCTTCCGAACGGGCCAGCGCGCCCCCGACGGCCGCGAGATCGTCTTCATCCCGACGTCGCCGAACATCACCTCGGGGTACGTTGTCGAGGTCGAACCCGAGGACATCATCGAGACCGGCGAAACGGCCGAAGATGCGCTCACTCGCGTCCTCTCGGCCGGGTTCGGCAACAGTACCACCGGGGCGAGCGACGTCTCGAGATATCTCGACGAGACGGAACGTGAGAGCGGCGAGGAGCGCGACGGCGGCGGGCACGGGGACGACGCAGGGCACGAGAACGCGACCGGGGAGGGAAAGCACGGCACGGCGACGGGACGCGACGGCGGCGCGGACTGAACGGGGCGAGTCGGACGGGTACGGGACGAGAGTGGGGCTGTGCAAGACGTTCCCGATTCTCTGGCCGCGAGCGCGGCGCGCTTCGCGCGAACCCGAGCGCGAAAAAGGTCGTTGGGTAGGCTTATCGGTGCGGCACGGAAAGGGTGGATCGATGGACGCCTGGCTGTGGGTCCTCGCCGCCGTGTTGGTCGTGTGGATGGGAGTGGCGTCGCTAAATCGAAACGGCTACCTGCCCGACTACGTCGGGACGATGGGGCCGATGCTGACCGTGCACACGAAACGGGGGCGGGCGCTCCTCGATCGGATCGCGGCGCCCAAGCGGGCGTGGCGCGCGTGGGGAAACCTCGGGCTCGGCGCGGCGCTGACCGTCGGCGTGGCGATGTTCGCGTTCCTCGTGGTGAGCGCCCTGAACATCGTGCAGAACCCACCGGCGGCGACGTCGCCGGTCTCCCAGCCCCGAAACGTACTCGTCATCCCGGGCGTCAATGACTTCCTCCCGCTCGACGTCGCCCCGGAGATCGTCCTCGGACTCCTGATCGGGATGCTCGTCCACGAGGGCGGTCACGGGATCCTCTGTCGCGTCGAGGACATCGACGTCTCCTCAATGGGCGTCGTCCTCCTCGCGGCCATCCCGATGGGCGCGTTCGTCGAACCCGACGAAGAGAGTCAAAGCGAGGCCGCCCGCGGGTCGAAGGCGCGGATGTTCGCGGCCGGCGTGACGAACAACTTCTTCCTGACGGCGCTCGTCTTCCTCCTCCTGTTCGGGCCGGTCGCGGGCAGTATCTCCGTGGCGTCCGGTGCGGCGGTCGGAAGCGCGTTCACGGCGTCACCGGCCGCGCAGGCCGGGATCGGACAGGGTGATCGCATCGTCTCCGTGGGGAACGAGTCGATCGCCAACAACTCCGAGTTCGACGCGACGTTGGCCGACTCCGCGACGCGTCGAGTCGCGGTCGGTCTCGCGTCCGGCGAGAGGACGACGGTGAACCGCTCGCTGCTCGTGCGGGCTGCACCGACCGCCGGGCCGTTCGCGGAGATCGGGCGGAACACGACAATCACGGCCGTGAACGGGACACCGGTCTACACCCGGGCGGCCTTCGCGGACGCGGTCGCGAACCGATCGATCGCGGCGCTGACGGTGCGGAACGGGACGTCGGGTGCGACGACGACGGTGACGGGCCCGATCGGTGCGCTCAGCGTCGTCCAAGCGGACGGGCCGACCGCCGCATCGACCGACCTGCCGACGGGTGAGCCGGTCGTGATCACGCGACTCGGCGGGCGACGCGTCACGGCGTACGAGGACGTGAGCGCCGCGCTCACTGGGACCGAACCCGGCGACACCGTGGCGCTGACGGCGTACGTCAACGGCACGTTCGTCGAGCGGACGGTGACGCTCGGGACGAACCCGAACGCGGACGTCGGCTACCTCGGCGTCCTCGGCACGTACGGGACGACGGGGCTGTCCGTCACGGACTTCGGCGTCCACCTCTACGACGCCGCGTCCTATCTCGACTACGTGAGCGGCGACGCGAGCGGCGGCGGGCTCGCCGGGTTCGTGCGCGCCGTCGCGGCGACGCTCATCCTCCCGTTCATCAGCCTCGTGGACCCGTCGCTCGCCTTCAACTTCGCGGGCTTCTACGGCTGGAACCTCAACTTCTTCGCGGTCGAAGGAGCGCTCGCGGGGCTCGGTGGAGCGACGTTCCTGCTGGCGAACGTCCTCTTCTGGACCGGGTGGATCAATCTCAACCTCGCGTTCTTCAACTGCATCCCCGCGTTCCCGCTCGACGGAGGTCACCTATTGCGCACGAGCGCGGAGGCCGTGATCGCGCGCCTCCCGATCGAGGAGAAACGCCGCGCGGTTCGGACGGTGACGACGGGCATCGGCCTCGCCATGGGCGTCAGCCTCCTGTTGCTCGTCTTCGGGCCGCGCCTCCTCGGCTGAGCGCGGCGGACTGGAAAGACCCTTGGGGGCGCTGGCCCAACATGGACGTATGGTAGACGCGCCCGAGACGGCCGAGGGATGGTTTTCCCTCCATGACTTCCGGACGATCGACTGGGACGCGTGGCGGGACGCCCCCGAGCGCGAACGCGAGCGCGCGCTCGAGGAGGCCGAGGCGTTTCTCACGGACCGCGAAGCGCTCGTCAACGCCGAGGTGGGGGATTCGGCGGTCTTCAGCATGCTCGGCCACGAGGCCGACCTGTTGTTCGTCCACTTCCGCCCCGAACTCGACGACCTCGACGCCATCGAGCGCTCCTTCGAGTCGACGGCATTCGCCGAGTACACAGAGCGGACGTACTCCTATGTCTCCGTGACGGAGGTGTCGGGGTACGTCAGTGACGACTACTTCGAGGACCCGGAGAGCGTCGATCCGGGTATCCGTCGCTACATCGAGGGGAAGCTCACACCGGACATGCCGGACGACACCTACGTCTGCTTCTACCCGATGAGCAAGCGCCGTGGGCCCGAACACAACTGGTACGATCTCTCCTACGAGGAGCGCGCCGACCTCATGGAGGGCCACGGCGACATCGGCCGCGAGTATGCGGGTAAGGTCCGACAGGTCATCGCCTCCTCGGTCGGGCTCGACGACTGGGAGTGGGGCGTGACGCTGTTCAGCAACGATCCCGTGGAGCTGAAGGACATCGTCTACGAGATGCGTTTCGACGAGTCCACCTCGAAGTACGGCGAGTTCGGCTCGTTCTACATCGGCCGACGCTTCCCACCGAGCGACCTTCGCGCCGTGCTGGCCGGCGACCCCGTGCCGACGAGCGAGCACGGCGGCGACGACCATCACGACCACGCGCATGGGTCGAGCGACGGCCACGACGACCGCGAACACGGATCAGGGGACGACGACCATCACGACGGGCACCACGACGGGGACGAGGGCGACATCCGTGACGAACTCGACGACCTCGACGTCTACGCCGGCCAACCCCACGGTGAGGACGTCTACGCCGTCGTCGTCTACTCCCAAGAGGACGTCGACGAGCTCACCGGGGAGGTCGCAGACCTCACCGAGAGCTTCGACCACTACGACACGCACGACCGCACGAGCGTCTACGAGGGAGAGAGCGAGCACGCCGTCGTCAGCCTCTGGGACACCCAATCCGCCGCCGACACCGCCGCGGGCTTCCTCACCGACCTCCCCGGAGTCACCCGGAAGGCCGGCGAGCGCGAGGACGGCTGGGGGACGATGGGGATGTTTTACACGGTCAAGCCCGAGTACCGGGACGACTTCGTCGAGACCTTCGACGAGGTCGGCAACCTCCTCGCCGACATGGACGGCCACATCGAGACCGACCTCCTCGCCAACGTGGACGACGAGAACGACATGTTCATCGCCAGCCAGTGGGAGTCCAAGGAGGACGCCATGGCCTTCTTCCGCAGCGACGCCTTCGGCGACACCGTCAGCTGGGGCCGTGACGTCCTCGCCGATACGCCACGTCACGTCTTCCTCGCCTGATCGGGACGCTGCCGGTTCGCTTCGCGGCTCGTCGCGGCCGTCGTGGACGCGTCTCCATCGTCGGACGGTCGACCCCACGGCTTCGCGTGGAAACCGCCCGACGGCATCCGTTCCCGGCGAAGATCGTCCACTTTCACTCCGCACCCCGTGTGGAGTCCGACGCGTTCGCCGCGACGCCATCGCTTTTGAGGCTGCTTCCCCTCCACACGCCTGTATGCTCGAACTCTACCAGTCCGAAGGCTGTCCCCACTGTGGGAAGGTCCGTCAGAAACTCAGCGACCTCGGACTCTCCTACGTCATCCACAATCCGCGCCTCCCCGGCGGCGAGGGCGGCGACGTCACGAACGAGGTCACGCACGACGAACTCCTCGCCGGCGGTGAGGACCAGGTCCCGTATCTCGTCGATACCGAGCGCGAAGTCACGATGTACGAGAGCGACGACATCGTCGAATACCTCGACGAGCACTACGCCTAAGCCGGTTTTTCGAACACGGCTCTCGTTTTTCGTTCGCGCGCTCGGTCGCCTCAGATGAGCTGTTCGAGCTGCTGCGCTCGACGGTCGAGGTCGAAGAACGGCGCCACGCCGTCGTCCGCAGCGAGGCGTTCGAGGGTGCGAAGCACGTCGGTACCTCGGGTCTCCGCGTACGCCGCGAGGGCGTCGATTTCCGCACGATAGAGGACGAGCGAATCGAGCAGCGCGAGCAGGCACGCGAACGCGACGCCCGCCTCGTCGTTCACCGGGAACGCGTCGCTGACGCGCTCGAACGACGGGTCACCGGCCGGCGGGTCGTCGAGCGGCGTCACTGCGAGACAACGCGTACAGAGCGCGGCACCGGGCCGGTCGTCCGGCAGGTGAATACGGAGATCGTCCGGGATCGCGAACGCGACCGTCGGGGCATCACAGCGCGGACAAGACATACCGATAGTCGCCGCGCAGCGGTGAAAAGGGATGCGGGGGAACTACTCCACGGTGCCGGCGTCCGCCTCGGCGGCCTCCGCGGCCGCGCGCTCCTCCTCCTCTTTTTTGTCCTTGACCCTCTTCATGCGGAAGATCTCCTCGCGCTCCTGCTCTTCGAGTTTCTGCTCGATGTAGTCCTGCGAGTCGTAGAGATCCGGGAGGACGGTGAACTCGAGGGCGTTGACGCGGCGTTTCGTGCTCTCGATCTCCTCCAAGAGCTTCTTCATCGCCGTCTCGACCTCCGCGGCGAGGACAATCGTTTCGAGGAGGTCCTCGTAGGCCTCGGCGGCCTCGTCGATGCGGGAGCTGGTGCCGATGACGCCGTAGCCGCGCTGGTCGAGGCTCTTCGAGACGCGTGAGGCCTCGATCTGGGGGACGACGACGCCCATGATGTTGTTGGAGCGGACCGTGATCTCGGGGTGCTCCTTCAGCGCCGCCGCCGCACCGCGGACCGCGACGTCGCCCTCCATGGCGCGCGCCATGTTGATGGTCTGTTGGGCGTCCTCGTAGTTCTGCTCTAAGTCCTCGCGGACGTCCTGCGCCTGATCGAGGATGTCCATGAACTCCATGATGAGGCCGTCACGCTTCTGTTCGAGCGTGTCGTGGCCCCGCTCGGAGAGGTCGATCCGGTCCTCGATCTCCATCAGGTTCTTGCGCGTCGGTTTGACGTCCTCGGCCATGGTGTGTTAGGCCTCCGCTTCCTCGGCGTCGTCCGCCGTGTCGGGCTCCTCGCCCTGGTAGTACTCCTCGATGAACTCCTCGTCGACGCGCGAGAGCTCGTTCTTCGGGAGGATGGAGAGAACGTCCCACGCGATGTCGAGAGTCTCCTCGATGTCGCGGTCCGTGTGGAACCCCTGATCGACGAACTCCGCTTCGAAGGCCTCGGCGAAGTCGAGGACCTTGTTGTCGCGCTCGTCGAGCGCTTCGCGGCCGACGATGTTCACGAGGTCGCGCAGGTCCTTCCCCTCCGCGTAGGAGGCGAAGAGCTGGTCGGAGACCCCGCTGTGGTCGGCGCGCGTGACGCCCTCGCCGATGCCGTCGTCCATCAGGCGCGAGAGCGACGGGAGCACGTCGATGGGCGGTTCGACGCCCTGGCTGTTCAGTTCGCGGCCGAGCATGATCTGCCCCTCCGTGATGTACCCCGTGAGGTCGGGGATCGGGTGGGTGTCGTCGTCGCCCGGCATCGTGAGGATCGGGATCTGTGTGACGGAGCCGTCCCTGCCCTGCAGGCGCCCGGCGCGCTCGTAGAGTTGGGCGAGGTCCGTGTACATGTACCCCGGATAGCCACGACGGCCCGGCACCTCCTCGCGGGCGGCACCGATCTCGCGCAGCGCTTCACAGTAGTTCGTCATGTCCGTGAGGATGGTGAGGACGTGATACCCCTTCTCGAAGGCGAGGTATTCGGCCGTCGTCAGCGCCATCCGCGGCGTGACCGTCCGCTCGACCGCGGGGTCGTCCGCGAGGTTGAGGAAGACGACGGAGCGCTCGAGCGCACCCGTGCGCTCGAAGTCGTCCATGAACTCGTTCGCCTCCTCTTGGGTGATACCCATCCCGGCGAAGACGACGGCGAACTCCGTCTCTTCGCCCTCGTCGGCGACGTCTTCGGGAACGCTTGCCTGCCGGGCGATCTGGAGTGCGAGTTCGCTGTGCGGGAGCCCGGACGCGCTGAAGATCGGGAGCTTCTGTCCGCGCACGAGCGTGTTCATGCCGTCGATGGCGGAGATACCCGTCTGGATGAACTCCTCGGGGTACTCGCGGGCCGTCGGGTTGATCGCGGCGCCAACGATGCTGCGGCGTTCGTCCGGGACGATGTCCGGACCGCCGTCGATCGGATTCCCGGAGCCGTCGAGGACGCGACCGAGCAGATCCTCCGTGACCGGAAGCTTGAGCGTCTCGCCCAGGAATCGGACGGACGCGTCCCGCCCGACGCCCTCCGTCCCTTCGAAGACCTGGATGGCGACGTAGTCCTCTGCGGTTTCGAGGACCTGACCGCGCTTGACTTCGCCGCTCGGCGTCTCGATCTCGACGATCTCGTCGTAGCCGATCGGTTCGTCGGTCTCGACGTACACCAGCGGGCCGCTGACCTCGGTGATTGTCTGGTACTCTTTCATTAGTAGAGGGCCTGCAGCTGTTCCGTGATCTCTGCCTCAAGCTCCTCGACGTACTCTTCGTACTCCTCCTGCGTCGCGATCCGGTTGAGCCGGGGCGCGGCGTCGATGGAGGTGATCTCCTCGATGGGCGCGCCGGCCTCAAGAGCCGCGAACGCCTCGTCGTTGTACGTGTGGATCGCCGTAAGGATCTCGTAGGTCTTCTCCGGCGGCGAGAAGGTGTCGACGTCGTGGAACGCGTCCTGCTGGAGGAAGGCCTCACGGAGATAGCGCGCGACGTCGAGCGTCAGGCGCTGGTCGTCGGGAAGCGCGTCACGTCCGACGAGCTGGACGATCTCCTGTAGTTCGTCCTCCTCGTCAAGGACGTCGACCGCCCACTGGCGCTCCTCCGGCCAGTCGGGAGCGACGTTGTCTTCGAACCACGGGTCGAGTTGGTCCTTGTAGAGCGAGTAGGACTCCGTCCAGTTGATCGAGGGGAAGTGACGGCTCTCGGCGAGGTCGGCATCGAGCGCCCAGAACGTCTTCACGATGCGCAGCGTGTTCTGCGTGACCGGCTCGGAGAAGTCGCCACCGGGCGGGCTGACCGCACCCACGACGGAGACGGACCCCTCGTCGCCGCGCAGCGTCTCGAAGCGACCGGCGCGCTCGTAGAACTGTGCGAGTCTCGCGGCGAGATAAGCGGGATAACCACCTTCACCGGGCATCTCCTCCAACCGGGAGGAGATCTCGCGCATCGCCTCCGCCCACCGCGAAGTGGAGTCGGCCATCAGCGCGACGTCGTACCCCATGTCGCGGTAGAATTCCGCGATGGTGATGCCCGTGTAGATGCAGGACTCGCGGGCCGCGACCGGCATGTTCGAGGTGTTCGCGATGAGCGTCGTCCGCGCCATCAGCGGGTTCCCGGACTTCGGGTCCGTGAGGTCCGGGAAGTCCTCGATGACCTCCGTCATCTCGTTCCCACGCTCGCCACAGCCGATGTAGACGACGATGTCCGCGTCGGACCACTTGGCGAGCTGCTGTTGGGTGACCGTCTTCCCGGAGCCGAAGGGGCCCGGGATGGCCGCCGTCCCGCCCTTCGCGATCGGGAAGAGCCCGTCCTGCACGCGCTGACCCGTGATGAGCGGTTCGGTGGGTGTGAACTTCTCCTCGGAGGGACGGGCCTGGCGGACCGGCCACTCCTGGTGCATCGTCACTTCCTCGTCGGTGTCGAGGACGACGACGGGTTCGGTGACGGTGTGCTCACCCTCGTGGACCTCAACGACCTCGCCGCCCTCGAAGTCCGGGGGTACGAGGACCTTGTGCTCGATGCTGACCGTCTCGGGAACGGTGCCGACGACGTCGCCGGGTTCGACGACGTCACCCGCGGAGACCGTCGGGGAGAAATCCCACGATTTCTCAAGGTCGATCCCCGGGGAGTCGACCCCGCGGTCAAGGAACGCGCCCATCTCGTCTTCGAGGACGTCGAGGGGACGCTGCACGCCGTCGTAGATGGTGTCGAGTACCCCCGGGCCGAGGTCGACCGTCAGGGGTTCGCCCGTGTTCTCGACCGGTTCGCCCGGCGAGATCCCGGAGGTCTCCTCGTACACCTGGATCGTCGTCGTCTCGCCCTCTATCTCGATGACCTCGCCCATCAGCCCTTCGTCGCCGACGTAGACGACGTCGTTCATCTGGGCGTTGAGGCCCGTGGCGGTCACGACCGGACCGCTCACGCTCGCGATTTCGCCGGTGTCTGTTACGGTGTCTGTCTGGCTCATTCGTTCGCACCTTCGTCTTGGTCCATCAGGTCGATCCCGATGGCCCGCTTTATCTGTTCGCGCATTCCACTGCTCCCGCCGCTGCCACCACCGATGGTGACGACCGTCGGTTCGACGCTCGTCTCGACCGCCTCGCGGACCTGTCGCGAGAGGTAGTCGAGATCGTCCGCGTGCATCACCACGATACCGACGTCGTCGGTGTCGAGGACGTCGCTGACCGCGGCGTCGAGCCGTTCGTCCTTGTCCTCCTCGGGGACGTTTCGGAACTCGCGAACGCCCGCGAGGCGAAAGCCCGTCGTGAACTCGGCGGTGCCGATGACGGCGATCTCCTGGCTCATAGCATCACCAGTTCCTGTTCGATCTCCTCACCGCTCAGACCGACCTCGCGGCCGCGCGCGATGGCGCGGATGTTGTCGACCTCGCGCTCCTTGGCGAGGACGTACGCGAGGACGGGGCAGACCGAGAGCGGGAAGACGTGTGAGAGGTGATCGGCGTATCCCAACAGAGCGGTGTCGAGCGCGTGCTCGAATCCGATGAGAGTGTCTGCCGACTCCAGTCGTTCGAGCGCCGGACCGAGTTGCTCGCTGTACCGGCTCTCGCGGAGTCGCGCGACGAGTTCGTCGCGGTTCTCCACGAGCGACGCGAGCTCGGCGGCCTCGAAGAGGCGACCTCCCGCGATGTAGTACTCCGAGGGGTCGATGGTCGCGCCGCTACGCGCGAGACGGAACGCGTTGCGGATGTTTCGGAAGTCGACTTCCGCCTGCAGGAACTTCACGAACTCCCTCGTCCCGCTCTCCGTCGTGGCGTTCAGCCCGCGGAGGAGCGTGTCGTAGAACGTCCGGTCGACGGCGTTCTCCAAGGGAACGAGTGCGCCCGTCTCCTCGTACTCGTCGAGCGCGTCGGCGAGCGGGTCGCCGAAGACGGTCTCGGAGAGCGCGTCGACGATCGACTGGACGCTGTCGCACTCTTCAAGCGTCGTGAGGAGCGTCTCGTCGAGCTCCCCGGCACGGATGAAGTCGTCGTCGACGACGCCCGTATCGGTCTCCGAATAGACGCCGCGGAGCGCCGTCTTCACGTTCCACGCGTCGAACTTCCGGAGGTAGCGCGAGATGAGGTCGTACAACGTCCCCTGCGACCACTCGAGGAGGTCGTTGAAGTGCCGTGCGAGGTTCCGATTGAGCGCGTGCTCGATGAGGTCGACGCCGGAGTGACGAGAGCCGAGCGCGTCGATCTCCGGGCCGTACTCGGACTCGCCGAGGGACCGGGCGATCTCGCTCGGCCCCATCCGCGTGAGCGTGTCGTACTCGTCGGCGTCGAGCAGGAGCGCCCAGCGCGAACGCACGCGTGCGTTCACGTACGAGTAGTTCGACGCGTCGCGGCTAATGACGTTCATCGGTCGTCGAACAACCGATCCGAGATCCGCTTCAGTTCGTCCTCCCAGACGTCCTCGAGGACGCTGTCGAACGTGTTCTTCACGCGAACGCGAGACGTCTCGCTCTCGACGACGACACCGCCGAGACAGTCGTACTCGCCCGCCGTCGTGACGTTCGGGCGCTCAGCGAGGAGGTCCTCGAGGAGTGCTTCGTCACCGGGCGCGTAGTGGACGGCGAGCTGCTCGTCCTCGTCGAACTCCGCGAGGGAGTCGGTGAGGAGCGAGTCGGTCAACGAGCGGCGCTTCTCTGCGTCGAGGTCGGTGAGACGCGACTCGACACGGTCACGGACGTCGTCGAGCGCCTCTCGTCGGGCGCTCATCCGTTCGTGTTTGGCCTCGAGCTTCGCGCTGGAGAGTTCCTGCTCGCGCAGTTGGTCGATCTCCTGCTCGACCTCGGCTTCGGCGTCTTCGACGATTTCGTCCGCCTCCGCCTCCGCCTCCGCGACGATCTCTTCGGCTCGCTCCTCCGCCTGCTGACGGATGGCCTCGGCTCGCTCCTCAGCCTCCGATCGGATTTCCTCCGCGACCGTTTCGAGACTCATCGTGGGCTTAGACGATGAAGATGACGACGATCGCGAGGATGACGAGTGTCTCCGGCAGGACCGTGAACAGCAGGCCGATACCGAAGAAGTCGCTGTCTTCCGCGATGGCACCGACGGCGGCGGCACCGATGCCGCCCTCCGCGATCCCTGCACCGAGTGCGGCGATACCGACGCCGAGTGCGGCGCCTGCGGCGGGCGGGAAGGCGACCGTGGAGCCGGCTTCCGCGCTCTGCTGTGCGATCAGTCCGAACATGTTGATGGCTGCGACGAGGGTTTCGTACATTATTGGTTAATCCTGCGTGGTGTAGGTTCGCTGGTGGCCGAACGGTTCGTATTTCTCCCCACCGCCTTCATAAAACTTCCCAAAGAACTCGACGTATTCCAGGCGAACGGCCTGTAGACCGGCACTGGTGACGCCGAGGGCAAGCACTAAGGCGTGACCGAGGACGAAGATGACGACGCCGCCGACGACCGCCGCGATGGAGCCGTGGATGAGACCGCCGAACATCAGCGTCGCTTCGGGATGGGTGGACTGGACGTGACTCCAACCGTGATTGAGCATGAAGTGGAACTCGCCTTCGGTCTGGTACGCACCGAAGAAGAGCAGGTTGACGACGAACGCCATCCCACCCTTGGCGAGCATGACCGCGGCGAGCCGGGTGTAGGAGAGGACGTGCGTGAGGGAGTTCAGTGCGCCCTCGACGGCCCCGATGGCGCCCTCCGCGTAGATGAGGAGGGCGTATCCGGCGAGCCCGATGACGATCGCCGCCCAGCCGACGGTCGGCGAGAAGCCGGTGAAGCCGAGGGGCTGCCCGGAGAGCGAGGTAAACAGCAGTTCGGGCTTCGCGCTCTCCATGGCGCGGCTGAAGATCCAGACCCACAGCCCGACCATGAGGATGGCCCAGGACGCGCCCTCAGTGAGCGCCTCCCACGCGCCGTGTCGGAGGCGCTTGTACGTATCGATGGCGTACCCGAGAGTGAGATGGAGAAGCGCGGCGAGCACGGAGACGACGAGCCAAAGTCGGGCCCACTCGCCCTCGGCGGGCATCAGGCCCTTGTGGAGCGGCGGATGGCCGGCCCAGACGTACTCGCTGATCAGGTGGAAGCCGAACACCTCCCCGTAGAGGATCCCGAAGACGACCGTCGCCAGCCCCGAGATGACGGCGACGCCGCCGAGAGCGGCGAGCGCGTCACTGTCGAGTCGCGTGTACATCAGCCAGCCGGCGGCCGTGTAGAGGATCCCGTAGCCGACGTCGCCGATCATGAAGCCGTAGAAGATCGGGAACGTCAAGAACAGGATGAGGGTCGGGTCGAGGTCGAAGTAGTTCGGGCGGTTGATGACCCGAACGAGCATCTCGAAGGGTTCCGCGACCTTCGGGTTGTCTTGGACGACCGGGGGTTGGTCCGTCCGTCCGCCGTCGGCGACGGCCTCCTGCTCGCCGTGACCGACCTCGTGCTCCGGGGGTTCGTACGCCGCGCGCTCGAGCTCCTCGACTTCGATCCGCTCGCCGAGCGCGTCCTTCAGCGCGGAGGCATAGGACTCGTAGTCCCGCGTCGGGATCCACCCCTCGGCGAAGAAGGCGTGCTCGGTCGTGGCGAAGCTGAGCGGCGCTTCCGCCTTCTGGACCTCGATGCTGAGCTTCTCCTCGGCCGCGAGGAGGAAGCCGGCGTGTTCGAGGCGCAGGCTCCGCAGGTTGCTCTCGACGCTCTCCAAATCCGATCGGAGTTGCTGTTTGCGGTGTTCGAGGCGCTCGAGGTAGTCGGCGGGCGACCCCTCGGCCTCGGGGACGTCGTACCGTTCGACTTCGAGGCCAACGAGCGCCTCCGAGAGGGCGTCTGCCGGGGCGTTCGACTCGGGATAGGCGACAGCCGCGAAGACGTCGCCCTCAGTGAAGACCTCGTAGGACTGGATCGACCCGGCGTCGGCGAGCGCGTGGCCGACCGCGTCGGTGTCACCTTCCCCGACGACGACGTCGAGGGTGTCGTAGCCCCAAAGCAGGTCGAGATCGATGCCGAGCGTCACAAACGGCTCGGCCGCGGCGATCTCTTCGTCGATCGCCTCGAGATCGTTCTCGACGGCGACGCGTTCGTCGTCGAGCTCGTTGACCTGTTGGCGGACGCTCTCGAACTCTCCTTCGAGCGCCTCGTCCGTGACGATGCGCGCGGGACCGGCGTCCGCTTCGGTGACGTCGAGGATGTTGATCAGCGAGCGGACGGTGACGAGTTTCTCCGAGGCCGCGTCGGCGCCATCGAGGGGCGAACCGGCGTCGAACCCCTCGATGGTGCCGTCGTAGTCGGAGAGGTGGAGCACTCGCTGGTCGTGCGTCACGTCGATGACGTCCTCGATGACGTTCTTGGTGCCCGTGACGGACACCTTGCTCATCTGCTCAGGTCTGAGCATCTACCGCCTCCTCGAACTGGTCGAGGGCGTACTCGACGGCCGCGTCGGCGTTCGCCTCGGCCGTCGCACGGAGCTGTTCGCGCTCCGCGTCGCCCTCCTCAATGATTCGCTCGCGCTCGGCCTCGATCTGTTCGCGGGCCTCGGCGAGGCGCTCCTCTTTCAGCTCCGTCGCGCGTTCTTCGGCCTCTTGACGTATCTCGTCGGCCCGTTGCCGGGCCTCAGCGAGGCGCTCCTCGCGGGCTTGCTCGGCGTCGGCGACGATGTCGTCGGCGTCTTGCTCAGCCGTCTGAATGCGTTCTAAAACCTCTGGCCTCGGCATGGGCTAACGGGTGGGAATTGAACGAACGCGTATAAGGTAGTTGCGAAAGGAACGGGCGTCCGAAAGATGGGAACTTATGTTCCGCGCGGCGCTACGAGTTCGGGATGGGAGTCCTCGAAGACAAAGGGCGGGCCCGGCTCTTCTACCGGTACCTCTCGACGGTGTACGACCGCATCAACCCGTTCATCTGGAACGAAGAGATGCGCGCACAAGCCCTCGAGATGCTCGCGCTTGATGCCGACGACTACGTACTCGACGTCGGCTGTGGGACCGGGTTCGGAACCGAGGGACTCCTCCAGTACACGGAGCACGTCTACGGGCTCGATCAGAGCGAGGGGCAACTGGAGAAGGCGTGGGCAAAGTTCGGGAAGACGGATCGCGTCACCTTCACGTTCGGCGACGCGGAGCGCCTGCCGTTCGCCGACGACAGTTTCGACGCGGTGTGGTCGTCGGGATCGATCGAGTATTGGCCGAGCCCCGTCGCGGCGCTCCGTGAGTTCCGCCGCGTCGTGAAGCCGGGTGGAAGCGTGCTCGTCGTCGGGCCAAACTACCCGCGCTCGACCGTCTTCCAGAAGCTCGCGGACGCCATCATGCTCTTCTACGACGAGGCGGAGGCCGATCGGATGTTCCGCGACGCTGGCTTCGAGCGCATCGAGCACCGGACGATGGGCCCGACGTACAAGCCGGATGTAGCGATTACGACGCTCGCGCGCGTGCCGGACGAAGACTGAGCCGGCGCGACACGCGTTCGAACGGTGGCGAGCGGGAGCCCCGCGCGAGTGAGTCGAACCGTGAGGCGGTCGCCCGCGTGTATCTGCGGTGCGTTCGTCCCGGCGAGCCGGAGCGTCGCGCGTTCGCCGACGTGCCACGTCGGGTCGCTCGCAGCGTTGAAGGGCCCGGTCGGCGCGCCGTCAAACCCGCGTTGACCCACGAACGGCGGGGACGGTTGAGAGCGGAGCGGGTGGCCGTCGACGCTCACGGTAACTGTGAGTCCCGCGACGTCCAGCAGTGGGCCGCTCCGATAGGTGAGTGCGAGTGTCCCGTCCGCGGATGCGGTGAGGTCGAACGCCGCGGGCGTCGGTGCCGCGAGGTCGTCACCGGCGTCGCCGAGCGATGCCGCGACGACACCGCCGACGGTGACGCAGCACACGAGGAGGAGAAGCGTCCCGACGACGGGAGCGAGCCCGCGGGGCTGATCTGACACGGGGTGGTGTCGTGACGCGCTCCGTGAAGAACCCGCGCGATTCGCGTTCTTCGGGTGCGAGCGCGTGCATGACGTTCTGAAGGTATGGAAAGCGTTTTGCCACCACGGCCTCCACCCGAAACTGACCATGCGGCACGCCGCCCTCCTCGTGCTCGCCGTCGCCCTCCTCGCGTTCGCCGCCCCCGCGGGGACCGCTGTCGCACAGAGTGACAGCGCCCCGAACGGCGCGGCCGTCGTCCTCGGTGCACACGTCCAACCGGACGGTGACGCCCGCTGGAAGGTCTCGGTCCGGTACGTCCTCAACGACTCCGCGGAGCGCGACGGGTTCGAACGGATCGCAAGCGACTTCGAAACCGGCGACATCGGCCCGTCGGTGACGCCGTTCCGCGCGGCGGCCGACGCCGCGTCCGCCCGAACGAACCGGTCGATGGAAATCCGCGACGTGACGCGGCGCCACGACGTCACCGAGCGTAGCGACGGAACGTCAGTTGGGAGGCTGACGCTCGGGTTCACGTGGACGAACTTCGCAAACGTCACCGAGGAAAACGTCGAGGTCGATGGCGTCTTCGCGTCGGGATGGCTCGGCGACCTCAACGCCGAACAGACGCTCCGCGTCTACCCGCCGGACGACTACCGGGCCGAAAGCTGGCAGCCGTCCGCACAGCGCGCCGACGGGGCGCTCACCTGGCGCGGGCCCCAGACGTTCGCGGACGGCGGGCCGCGGATGGTGTTCGTCCGGGACGCCGGCCTCCCGTGGTACCTCGTGGGTGGGCTCGTCGCGCTCGCCCTCGTCGTCGGCGTCGCCGGCGCGTACGTCTGGCGTGGCTTCGGCGGGCGCGGAAGTCTCGAAGTCCGGAATCAACGCGAGACGACCGCCAAAGAGCCGGCGGAGACGACGTCACCGCCCGACCCGATCGCTCCCACCGATGCCGATGCCGACGGACCCGGTGCGACCACGGACACGGAAACGAGCGATGAGGGCGTGGTCGGGGCGGCGGACGAGGAGCAAGAGTTGTTGAGCGACGAGGAGCGCATTGAGCGACTTCTGCGGAAGAACGGCGGCCGGATGAAACAGGGGGACATCGTCAGCGAGACGAAGTGGTCGGACGCGAAGGTTTCACAGTTACTCTCGGCGATGGCGGAGGACGGGCGGGTGGAGAAGCTCCGTATCGGGCGGGAGAACCTCATCTCGCTCCCGGACGCCGAGGAGCCGTGAGATACTCGACGCTCACGCGTCCGATCCTCCGATAGCGTTTTGCGTTCGCCGGGACTAGCTATCCGCATGGCAGAGTGTCCACTCGCGGACGAATGTCCGAACTTCCAAGAGCGCATCTCGGGCATGGGATGCCAGCACCTCGGTGATCGCGGCGGCATGGATTGGTGTCAGCATTACAACCAGCCGATCGAGGATCTGAAGACCGCACCCGTCGTCCCGGGCGAGGAAATCGTCGTCGAGGTCGACGACATGCACGAATCGGGCGCCGGCGTCGGCCGCCATGAGGGGACGGGCTTCATCGTGATGGTCGACGGTGTCCTCCCGCCCGCGCGCGTGAAAGTCAAGATCACGACCGTGAAGTCGAACTACGCACGTGCCGACCTCGTCGAACGGGTTCCGGACGACACTGACGACGACGGGGCCGCCGAGGGGGACGAGACGACGACCGACGCAGGCGAGGACGAGGACGCAGACGTGGACGAGGATACCAGCCCCGCCCGCGAACGGCTGGGGAGCCGCGAGAACTTCTGGGGACAGTAACGCCGACGCGAGTGGGCACGGCCCGCCTTTTTCCGTACGTACCGATCGAACAGCCGCGGCACCGACGACCGTCACGTATCTCTAGAAAATTGCCTTGATTTTATTCCAGAACCTATGAGATAAATTCTCCGTTGGGGCGGTCCTCGAATCGTGTATGTCTGAGAAAGACATCACGGCGTACCTGGCGGATAACCCACGAAAGATCGGCGCGCTGTTCACCCTCGTGCTCCTGCTTTCGCAGGCCGGCAACTCGGCGGCGATGTGGGGGACGGACGTGTTCGGTCCGTAACGCGAGCCGCACGGTGTTCCACGAGGACCCCGAGAGGAAGCGAGCGACGAACCCGCGACGCGGACCTACTTCTACCGGTCGTAATGGGAAGACGACGACTTGGTGGCATTAACCGTAGTATCAACGGATCTCCGATACGTTCAGTTCATCACTCCACCGGAGATCGCCGTCCACGAGGATCGGCGAGCGACCGGAGGAGAGGACGTCGTCGAGACGCTCGTACGGGACCTCGAAGAAATGATCGGAGGGACTGGAGAGATAGCGCTCGGCGGAGTCGGAGAGGAAGGAAGTGGTGAATATGCCCGGGCCGACGTTGCGCGTGATGTAGTTTCGAATCGAGACTGTAACGGTCTCGGTTCCGAGATCGTCGGTGTCGATGACGGCTATTTTCGGGGAGCCAAAGGGGTACTGACAGAGCGTGACACCGCCGTTTCCGACGATGGTGTAGGGCGAGTCAACGGCGACGCTCTCGGTGGCGACGTGGAGTGCACCATAGAGGTCGAAGCCGGCGTCAAGGAGGCGGGCGACGGACCGACCGACTGTCGTCGCCACGTGGTCGTAGACGTCCGCGAGGGTGACGACGCCGCCGAGCGCGCCGGCCTCGACGAGCGCCATTCCCTGCGCATACGAGCGACAGCCATTGAGAATGAACGCGTCGGCACCAACGGCGTCGAGGCCGCGGGCGTCGAGGATGCCGTCGTGGCAGCGGATCCCGGCCTCGGTGATGTGGCCGATGAAGTGGAGGAAGTCGGTGTCCGTCTCGAGAAGCGCACGTGTCTCGGCGACGGAGAGATCGAAACACGTCTCGATGTCGAAGTCGATCATGTCCCGGAAGCCGTAGAGGTCGGCGGCCTCCTCGCGCATCTCGGGGTCGTTGCAGACGACGGTGACGTCGATGACGGTGTCCTCCCCGACGCGCCGGCCGAGCTGGCGGCGGTACGACTCGATCGTGGGTTTCGAGGCACCACGAGGGTAGTCGTCGCCGACCCACGCGTGCCCGACGGTTTCGGCGTCGACGGGCGAAACGACGCAGCCGTCCGCGTCGGCCGGTCGATCGGTCGTCTCGCCGCCGTCCGCGTCGTCGGCGCGCGTCGATCGGACGAACGCGTCGATGTCGGCCGAACGAAAGAACTCGGAGACGGTCGCCGGGTCGGGCGTTTCGGACGCAACGTCGGCGTCGGGGGCCGGCGAGCGGACGAACGGGAGGTCGTTGACGAGATAGGGGAGGAGTGGGGCGCGCTCGATCGACGGCTCGATGTCGGCGGTGAGGTGCCACGCGAAGACGTCGTCGGTGACGTCGAGGGGGACGTCGAGGTACGCGGCGGTCCGGGCCGCGAGCGAGCGGTCGTAGAGCGCCGCGGGGTCGAGGTCGACCCGATCGAGGACCGTCGCGCGCTCCGCGAGGTCGATCGGGTAGATTCCCTCGGTCCGGACCACGCAGTCGAGCACGAAACAGTGACGCAGGACGGCGTTCGCAGAGCGGGCGACGTCGTCGTACGGGAAGTCGAACGCCCGGTCACCCACAACGAGACGGGGCGTCGAGCCCGGGGCGACCGTCGCACCGAGGTAGTAGGCGAGTGACGAAACGGCGTAGACGGTGTCGTAGCGCGGCGGGACTTCGATCCGGACGCCGGTCTCGGGCGGTTCGAGGTGATTCGGGGCTTCGAAGCGCTCGCCGCGCTCGATCGTGGGTGGGTGGCCCCGCATCGTCGGGAAGGATCGCTCGGGACTCGTCGTCTTCAGCGCGGAGCCGAACGTCGAGACGGCGCGCATCAAAGAGCGGGGCGTGTCGTCGATCGTCACCGTCCCCGCGGGGTGCTCGTGGAGCGAGCGGACGCCGATGCGGACGCGCGTCGGCGCGCCGAAGTCGACGACAGTCTCGTCGCCGCGGGCGTCGACGGTGACGGGAGAATCCACGACGCGGACGTACAGTTTGAGGCGAACGGCGGAGACGTCGAGCTCGTACGTCCCGGCGTCCGCTTCGGAGCATCCGCCAGGCGTCACGTCGAAGGCAACCTCGTCGCCGCAATACGCGAAAATCTCGGGGAGGGTCGGGAAGACGAGTTCGCTCGTCGTGACGTCGACGGCGCGGGTCAACGGGACGCGGAACGGATCCGTCTCGGCGGGCTCGACCGAGTCGCCATCGAGACCGATCTCGTACGTCACGGATTCGATGCGATCATCGATCCGGAGTCCGCCGTCGATCGCCTCGAAACCGACGTTCACGCTCGCCCCCGCGTTCGCCGGTCGGGGCGAATCGAAACGGCCGCTGCCGCTGCCGGGTGTGCCCGCGACCGGCCCCCTGACGTAACGCTCACGGGATCGGTGACGGCCCACACGGAGTCAAACGTTTCGGAGGAACGGACCACCGACCTCGTGAGAACTGCTTTTGTGTCGGGGCGCCGATCGGACGGGTATGAGATTCGATCACGACGGCGAAACGGCGCTCGTGACCGCGAGCACGAGCGGTCTCGGCAAGGCGTCCGCGACCGCGCTAGCGGCGGACGGTGCGAACGTCGTCCTCTGCGGCCGCGACGAGGATCGACTCGACGCGGCGATCGCGGACGTCCGCGAGGAGGCGGCCGGCGACGTCGAGGGCGTCAGCGCCGACATCACGGACCCCGACGACATCGAGGCGTTGGTCGACGCGACCGTCGAGTCCTTCGGCGGCCTCGATCACCTCGTCTGTTCGGCCGGCGGACCGCCGTCCGGGCCGTTCCTCGACACTGACGACGACGACTGGTACGACGCCTACGACCTGCTCGTGATGAGCGTCGTCCGCGCCGTGAACGCCGCGCACCCGCACCTCGCCGCGAGCGACGCCGGCACCGTGACAGCGATCACGTCTACCACGGTCGAGCGACCGATCGAGGGGCTCGTTCTCTCGAACGCGGTTCGACGCGGCGTCATCGGGCTCGTCGAGACGCTCGCGGTCGAGCTCGCGCCGGACGTACGTGCAAACGCCGTCCTTCCCGGGACGTTCGAGACGCCGCGGATCGGCTCGCTCGTCGAGGAGGGCGTCGAACGCGGCGACTACGCGGACTACGAAGCGGGGATCGACGCGTGGGGATCGGGGATCCCGCAGGAGCGTGTCGGCGACCCGCGCGAGCTCGGCGACGTGATCGCGTTCCTCACGAGCGAGCGCGCGAGCTACGTCAACGGCGTCTCGCTACCGGTCGACGGCGGCGTGCTGTTGGAGTAGCTACCACGTTTCGATCTGGCCGTCGCGGAGGTCCTCAACACACCCCTCGCAGGCCGGATGATCGGCGTCGAAGCACGCCGGGCGCCCTTCCTCGTCGAGCGCGACGGCGCGCTTCTCCGCGTAGCGCCGACAGACGATACGGACGCGCCCGGCGTCGTCGCGTGGCGGCTCGCGTCGCCCGTCTCGGTAGGCAGCGACGGTCTCCGCGTACCGGCGACCGGCGGTCCGCGCGAGTCGACCGACGAACCCCTCGTCGTCCTCGCTCATGGACCGTCGTAGCGCGTGGAAGAGTATAGGCCTGTGGCCGAGATACAAGGTGAGGAACGCGATCGGAGACGAACACTTTCACCACGGTACGCGAGGGTTTATACGGCGGTAGGGCGTATCTCGGGGCGTCTCCCACCGAAACACACGCGGAGACGGAAACCCGACCATGAGCGATATACAGCAGACCGCAGAGCAGCTACACGATCAGTTCTCGGAGCACCTCGACGTCGATGTCGAAGAGATCGAGGAGCGCCTCGAACGCTACGTCGACGAGTACAAGATCCCGCTCGACGAGGCACGGCGTTCCGTCGAGAGTCACTACCTCGACGAGGCCGGGATCGAACGCGACGAGCTCGGTCGCGGCGGCAACCCGACCGTACAGGCCGCGGACGTCGACGCGCCTGACGAGTGGGTCGACATCACCGCGAAGGTCGTCGACCTCTGGGACCCCCGGAGCGACAGCGTCGCGCAGGTCGGCCTGCTCGGCGACGAGTCCGGCACGATCAAGTTCACGAAGTGGGCTGCCTCGGATCTCGACGAGCTCGACGAGGGCAAGGTCTACCACCTCGGGAACGTCGTCACCGACGAGTACCAGGGCCGCTACTCGGTGAAACTCAACCGCACCACGACGATCAACGAAGTGGACGAGGACATCGAGGTCGGTGACGACGAGACGACCGTCGAAGGCGCGCTCGTGGACATCCAGTCCGGGAGCGGCCTCATCAAGCGTTGCCCCGAGGAGGACTGTACGCGCGTCCTCCAGAACGGCCGCTGTTCGGAACACGGCGAAGTCGAGGGTGAGTTCGACCTCCGCATCAAGGGTGTCCTCGACGACGGGACAGACGTGCACGAGATCATCCTGAACGAGGAGGCGACCACGGACCTCACGGGCGTCACCCTCGAGGAGGCGAAACAGCAGGCGATGGATGCACTCGACACGACCGTCGTCGCCGACGAGATGCGCGAGACGCTGCTCGGGAAGTACTACCGCGTGAGCGGCCCGACGCTCGGGCGCTACGTCCTCGCCAACGACATCGAGGAGCTGAACGACCCGGTCGACGGTGAATCGGTGCTGATCAAAGCGAGGTCGATGTAAGATGTCCGAATCCGCCCCCACGCGCGAAGTCGCCCGCCGCGTCTTCGCCGACGAGTTCAACGACGCCACGTTCACGTTCAAGGAATCCGACGACGAGCGCGCGCCGCTCTACAGCCTCCTCCCCACGGGAGAGAAGGCGAACCGCGTCTTCCTCGTTGGGACGCTCACCGAGACGGAGGACGTCGGCGAGGACTCCGAGTACTGGCGGGGCCGCGTCGTCGATCCCACCGGGACGTTCTTCGTCTACGCCGGCCAGTACCAGCCGGAGGCCGCGAACGCCCTGCGAGAACTCGACACGCCCGCGTACGTCGCCATCGTCGGGAAGCCACGTGCCTACGAGACGGAGGACGGCACCGTCAACGTCTCCGTCCGCCCCGAATCCATCACCGAGGTCGATACCGCGACGCGCGACCGCTGGGTCGTCGAGACGGCCGAGCGTACCATCGAGCGCGTCGAAACCTTCGACGAGGAGGGGAACGAGTACGCCCGGCGCGCCGAGGAGGAGTACGACCACCCGCTCCGACGCTACACGCAGGCTGCCATCGACGCCCTCGAATCGCTCGACGAGGCCGACGACGGAAGCGAGGACGTGCGCGACGAGAGCGTCCCCGAGTCCCTCTGAGTCGTCGTCTGACGAAGAACTAAGGGCCTCTACGGCCTTCCGTGTGTATGGGCAACAAGAACAAGACCGTCTCGTTCCGGGTGAACGAGGACACCTTCGACGCGCTCCGCGACATCGCCGAGGAGCGCGACCTTTCGTTGTCCGCGGTGTTCCGCGACTACGTCGACGCGCTCGTCGCTAACGACGGTCGCGTCGACGTCGTCCCGACGGACGACGTCGGCGAGGACGTCGAGGACGCGGAGTTCCCACCAACGGTCGAAGTCCCCAAGAGCTTCGTCCGCGAGCACGAGCGCCTCGAGCTCGAAGCCGAACACCTCCGCGAGCAACTCGACGAGCACAAGGCGTACATCAACGCCCTGCGGGACGAACTGGAGGAAGCCGAGGACGTCGACGACGTCATCCACCTCGACGACCTTGAGGACGAGGACGAAACCGAGTCGTTTCGCCTCGGGTAGCACACCCGGTCGGGGTCGCTCGCTCCGCTCGCGTCCCTACGCGAGCGGCGTCCGCTCGACGACCTGCCCGTCGTACGTCGGATACTGTTCGACGATTTCGCCCTCGGTGAGGTCGCCGTCCTCGATCATCTCCTCCAAGAGCCACCACGCGACCTCGACGTGTTCGCTCTTGGCGGTGTAGAACTCCTCTGGGACGCCGAGGTCGGCGAGACGGTCGGGCGACTCGTAGGTCTTGCCGTAGACGAGCGTGCCGTCGTCGGTCACCTCGTCGAACTCCCGGCGAACGTTCTTCGCCATGCGCTTGAGGCGACTGCGGTGTTGGGCGGCGTCCTTGAAGACGCTCGTGCAGAAGTAGACCTTCTCGTGGCTCGCCATCTCCTCGAGGATCGCGTCCTTCGAGCCCTCGACGGCGGACATGTGGCCGTCCTGCAGTTCGTAGCCGGCCTCCTGCATCCGCTCGTAGTTGCCGTCGCTCATCTCGAACTCGTTGACGTTGCAGAACTCCGCGGCTCCCTCGTCGAGGAAGTCGAGGAACTCCTGTTCGGCGCGGATGCCGGGAATCTCGAACGCGGGGGTGAGTCCCTCCTCGCGGGCGACGTAGAGGATTTCCTCCCACTCGGTCCCGTGGAGGTCACCCCACTGCTCGTAGGGCGGGTGGAAACGGATCTCGTCGAGGCCCGCCTCGCTGAGGCGGCGCATGTTCTCGCGCCCGCCCGTGATGCCCGTGTAGAGGTGGGTGTGGTGGTCCTCGCCGAACTCGTCTTTGAGGAGGCGGAGGTAGCGACACGTCCGCTCCAAGGCCTCCTGGGGTTCACCGCCGGTGATCGAGGTACCGAGGGCGTCCATCTTCTTCGCCTCGGCAACGACGTCCTCGTCGTTTTCGACCGGTCGCTCGTTCGCGTAGACCTGCGTGACGTTCTTCCGGTTCTCGCCCAGCGGGCAGTAGAAACAGTCGCGCTGGTCGCAATACCCGTAGACGAAGAGGACCATCTTGCCCCCCTGCGCGCACTGCTCACAGCCCTTCGAAATCATTGCGTATCACCGATGTAACCCCTGAGGCCTCAAAAACCGCACGGGTCGGTCTCGTGGCGTGTGCGCTCGGCACACGGGCGACGTCTCCCGAACCTCCTTAACGGTCGACGGCGTACGGCCGCGTGAATGCTGTTGGTCCTCTGCGTCGACCTGGACGACGATCTCGGTCGGAAGACGGAGACGTCGACGCCGGTCGTCGGCCGCGACGCCGTCGAGGACGCCGCAGTCGCCCTCGCCACCGTCGATCCCGAGGACAGCGACGTAAACGTCCTCTTCGAGGGCGTCCATCTCTACGACGACCTCTCGACCGACGAGCGTGTCGAAGTCGCGGCCGTCACGGGCGTCGAGGGGAGCGACGTGCAGGCGAATCGCGCGGTCGGCACGGAGGTCGACGAGGTGCTCGCCGGCCTCCAGACGGGCGAAGAGGTCCGCACCGTCATCGTCACCGACGGCGCGCAGGACGAGTCCGTCCTCCCGGTGATCCGCTCGCGCGCCCGGATCGACGGCGTCCGTCGCGTCGTCGTCCGGCAGGCACAGGACCTCGAATCGATGTACTACACGATCAAACAGGTGCTGAACGACCCGGAGACCCGCGGGACGATCCTCGTCCCACTCGGCGTCCTCCTCCTCATCTATCCGCTGGCGGTGCTCGCGTCGTTCCTCGGGCTCCCCGGGGCCGTGCTCGGGTTGTCGTCCGGCGCTCTCGGTCTCTACGCGCTCTTCCGGGGACTCGGCCTCGCCGACACGGTCGACGAACTCGTCGACCGCGCCCGCGACAGCCTCTACACGGGTCGCGTCACCCTGATCACGTACGTCGTCGCCGCCGCGCTCCTCGTCATCGGCGGCGTCGAGGGCGTCGATCGGCTTAACGACTATCGGGCCGCGACCGGCGGCCCGCTGCCGGTGACCACCGTCATCGCCGCGCTCGTCAACGGCGCGGCGACGTGGTTCGCGGCCGCCGGCCTCACGTCGAGCGTCGGCCAGATCACGGACGAATACCTCCACGACGGCTTCAAGTGGCAGTACCTGAACGCACCGTTCTACGTGCTCGCCATCGCCGCGGTCCTCTACGCGCTCAGCGGGTTCTTCCTCCAGACGGTGTCGCTCCCGACGCTGGCCGCGGTCCTCACCGTCGGAACGCTCATGAGCGTGCTCAGCACTCTCGCGTTCGCCGTCATCGAGGATCGCGGGATGCGGACGGCGAAATGAGACATCAGCGCTCGCGCTCGACGACGAACGTCGCGAGTCGCTCTAGGTAGTCCCGAGCGCTCCCGTCCTCGATCGCCGCGTCGTCGAGCGCCGCGAGCGCCGCCTCGGACTCCGCGTCCGCCAACGCATTCACGTCCGCGACGGTGCGATCGGTCACGCGCAACACCGAGGGGCGGTTCAGCTCCTCGTCCGTGCCGGCGGGTTTCCCGAGATCACCGGTCTCCGCCGTCACGTCGAGGACGTCGTCACGGAGTTGGAACGCGACGCCGACGCGCTCTGCGTACTCGCCGAGCGCGTCGATCGTGTCGTCGTCGGCGTCCGCCGCGATTGCGCCGAGCTCCGCGGCCGCGCGGAACAGTGCTCCCGTCTTCCGGCGGGCGAGTTCCATGTACTCCGCCTCCGTCTCCGGTTGATCCGCGAGTTCGGTCGCTTCGCCCTGCCCGAGTTCGACGAGCGAGTCCGCCGCCGTCTCCAGCGCACCAGGATCGTCGCTGAAGAGAGCGAACGCCTCGCCGAGCAGTCCGTCGGACGCGACGATTGCCGGCCCGTGGCCGTACGCCGCCCACGCCGAGGGTTCGCCGCGGCGAAGCTCCGAGCGATCGATGATGTCGTCGACGACGAGCGAGGCGTTGTGGACGAGTTCGACGCCGACGGCGTAGTCGAGCGCGTCCGCGGCCTCGCCGCCCGCCGCCTCACAACACAACATGGCGAGCGCCGGCCGGACGCGTTTCCCGCCGGCGAGCGCCACCGCTTCGACCTCCTCGCGGAGCTCCGGTGGCTCGACTGCCTCCAGCACCTCGCGCAGGCGGTCCTCGACCGCGCGACGGTGCGCCTCGACGTCCTCCATTGACACGGCTTCGGGGCTGCAGCGCCAAAAGCATCCGTCTTTCGCCCCAGTGACAACGTCCCGGTAGTAACGCGCCGTCAGCGGCCCTCGAGTTCAGCGCGCGCGTTCGCCGCGCGACGCGCCTCATCCGGCCGGTCGTCGACGTTGGCGAGATCTTCGGTCGCCTCCAGCGTGCGGACGGCGTCGTCCAGAAAGCCGTAGATGTCGCCGGGGTAGGCGTAGACCATGTAGTCGTCCGTCATCACGTCGACCATCGCCTCGGGATCGAGGCCCTGTGCGCGCAGGTCGAGGAGGTACGCGATGAACTTCCGCTCGGGGTGCCCGCAGTAGGGGTTGGCCTGGCAGTCGCAGTCGAGGAAGTCCTTCGAGAACTCGATGACGCGGTCGGCCGTCGCCTCGTTCAGTCCGTCGAGGTTGCCGCCGCCGAAGAGCACGTCGAGTGTCGCACCGCTGAACGCGCCCTTCGGGAAGTTCGCGTCCAGTTGGCTGACGAGCTGGCGGTGGTTCTTGACGTAGATCTTGTCCGTGACGGCCACTATCGGTGTCCAGGGGCGCGGCGACGAAAAGCGTGTCGCGTCCCGTCGGCGGTTTCGTAACGCCTATTAACGGCAGGGCGCTACGAACGGATGCAGTGTCCGGGTTGGGGTAGTGGACTATCCTTCAGCCTTGTGGAGGCTGAGACGCGGGTTCAATTCTCGCACCTGGACCTTCTCGCGACGAACTGATCGAGGAGCACGGCGTCTGCCGAGCGCCCCGTCTCGTCAGGACGTCCGGCCGGGGTCGTCGCCGTTCACCGTCGGGGCCGGTGTCTGCGCCCCGCGGCCGGCGCTCTGGATGATGTTGAACGCGGTGACGAGGTCGGTGCGGCTAACGAGGCCGAGCAGGGCGCCCTCGTCGTCGACGACGATCAGCCGGCCGATACCGCTGTTCTGGATACGCTCAAGGGCGTCCATCGCTTCGGCATCGGGGCTAGTCGTCTCGACGTCACGCGTCATCACGTCGCCGACGGTGTAGGCGTCGCGTTCGACGGGATCGACCTCGCGGGCGTCGCTGAGGGTGACGACGCCGACGACGCGGCCGTCCTGCATGACGGGGTAGCCGGTGTGGCGCTCCTCGAACATCCGCTCGGTGAGTTCGGTGACGGTGTCGTCCGGGTGGACGCTCTTGACGTCCGCGGCGTCGGTCATCACGTCGCGGACGGTGACGCCCTCGAAGGCGGCGTTCATCACGGTGCGTTGGCTCTCCGAGGACGCGCCGATGTAGATGAAGAAGGCGATGGCGACGAGGAGGAGGTTGCCGAAGAGTCCGAGGATGCCGAGAACGACGGCGACGGCCTTCCCGACTTCGGCGGCGAGCTGTGTGGCGCGAGCGAAGGGACGTCTGCGCGCGAGGAGGGCACGCAGGACGCGCCCGCCGTCCATCGGGAACCCGGGAAGAAGGTTGAAGACGGCGAGCACGAAGTTCGCCAGGGCGAGGTAGCCGACGACGAAGGTGAGCGGTGGCGTCCCGCGGACGGCGACGAGCGCGACGTACGAGACGGCGCCAAGGCCGACGCTAACGACTGGGCCGGCGAGTGCGATGAGGAGCTCCTGTTTCCAGTCCTCGGGCTGTTCTTCGAGATTGGCGACGCCGCCGAGCAACCAGAGGGTGATCGACTCGATGGGGTAGCCGTAGTGCATCGAGACGACGCTGTGGCCGAGTTCGTGGAGGAGGACGCAAGCGAAGAGGCCGACGGCGGCGGCGACGCCGAGGAGCCACGGGGTCGCGCTCTGCGAGAGCGTGCCGACTGGGAGGCCGAGTGCCCACACGGAATTGAGAGTACTTACCCACTGCTCCGTCTGCCAGCCGATGAGGGCAGCGAACGCGGGGAGGACGAGGAGGAACGTGACGTCGAGTTTGATCGGGATGCCGAACACGCTGCCGACCGTGTAACTCCGCATGGGTTCGGCTTCGGGCGTGGACGGCATAAACGTCCGTGGCCGTTTCGGGAACACGTGGCCCGCCCGGCCCGGAACTGACGGGAGCGCGACGCGGGAGCGAACCCCTCAAATAGCCCGCGACCGTACGCTCGGGCGTGTCGAAGCAGGTCCAGCGGGTGGATACGCTCTTCCTCCACGAAGTCGGCGACGACTACACGGTCGTCGCGCGCCGCAACGACGAGCGGTTGTTCCACGCGCGCCTCCAAACGAAGGAGACGGACGCCGGTCCACGACCCGGGAAGTTCCGGTTGAGGACGGCGAACGGGGAGGACCCCCGGTCGCCCGACGAGTTCGTCGAAATCGCTCGACTGGCCGACCGTATCCGCGTCTCCGAGCAGACCTCCCGTGGGGGACGCCGCGAGATCCGCGACCTCCTCGACGGCTATCAGCTCGCCGAGAAGGCGAAGGTCGTCCGCACCTGCCGGTACTGTGCGGGCAACGGCCGCTACTCCCCGATCACGGACGAGCGATCGGTCGAGGCCGACGGTGAGCACATCTGTCAGGATTGTGCGATCCGCGAGCTCGAACGCGAACTCGCGTTCAAGGGTGATCTGACGGGCGCCGCCGAGGACCGCCTCGAAGAGCTCCTCCTCGACGTCGGCGACCTCGATCGGATCGTCGGCCTGCTCGAGGGCCAACTCGACCCGGATCTCACGAAGTTCGACGAGGTCTCGGCGAACACGGACGACGTCGATCCGTATCCCGTCTCGGACCTCGACCTCCACCCGGGCGTGCAGGGGCTCCTCGAGGACCGCTTCGAGACCCTGCTACCCGTCCAGAGTCTCAGCGTCCAGAGTGGGCTCACCGACGGCGAGGACCAGTTGGTGGTGTCCGCAACGGCGACCGGGAAGACCCTCATCGGCGAGATCGCGGGCCTCCACCGCGCGCTCAGCGGTAACGGGAAACTCCTCTTTCTCGTCCCGCTCGTCGCGCTCGCCAACCAGAAACACGAGGACTTCGAGGACGAGTACGGCGACCTCGTCGACGTCAGTATCCGGGTGGGCTCCTCGCGCATCCGTGACGACGGCCAGGCCTTCGACCCGAACGCCGACGTCATCGTCGGGACCTACGAAGGCATCGACCACGCCCTCCGCACCGGCCGCGACCTCGGGGACGTCGGCACCGTCGTCATCGACGAGGTCCACACCCTCCAAGAGGAGGGGCGGGGACACCGCCTCGACGGCCTCATCACCCGACTCAAACACTACTGCGAACAGCGCTCACAGGCACGCGAGTCGTACACGGGCGCGCAGTGGATCTACCTCTCCGCGACCGTCGGCAACCCCGGCGGGCTCGCGAAGAAGCTCCGCGCGAACCTCGTCGAGTTCGAGGAGCGCCCCGTCCCCATCGAGCGCCACGTCACCTTCGCGGACAGCCAGGAGAAACCGCGAATCACGAACAAACTCGTCCGCCGCGAGTATGACAAGGAGTCCTCGAAGGGGTATCGGGGGCAGACGATCGTCTTCACGAACTCACGGCGGCGGTGTCACGAGGTCGCGCGCAAACTCGACTACCCCGCCGCCGCCTATCACGCCGGCCTCGAGTACGGCAAACGCAAGCAGGTCGAACGCCAGTTCGGCGATCAGGACCTCGCCGCCGTCGTGACGACCGCCGCGCTCGCCGCCGGCGTCGACTTCCCCGCGAGTCAGGTCGTCTTCGACACGCTCGCCATGGGAATCGAGTGGCTCACCGTCCAAGAATTCGAGCAGATGCTCGGGCGCGCGGGCCGGCCCGACTACCACGACCGCGGGAAGGTGTACATGCTCGTCGAACCCGACGCCGTCTATCACAACTCCATGGAGATGAGCGAGGACGAGGTCGCGTTCAAACTCCTCAAGGGCGAGATGGAGGACGTCGTCACCGCGTACGACCAGAATGCGGCGATCGAAGAGGTGCTGGCGAACATCGTCGTGGGTGGGAGCGCCGCCAAGCGCCTCAGCGAGCGCATGGTCGGCGACGTCCCCACGAAACACGCCGTCGGAAAACTCCTCGAGTACGGCTTCATCGACGGACTCGACCCCACGCCGCTCGGCCGGACCGTCACGACGCACTTCCTCGACCCCGACGAGGCGTTCAAGATGCTCGACGGCGTCCGAAAGGGGCTGGATCCCTATCGGATCGCCGCCGAAATCGAACTGCTGGGCGAGGAGGAGTAGACGGGTGCGTCGTAGGCGTCCGGGTGTTCCTCCGTTCAGCGGAAGAGCGCCGCGAGTGCCTGCGGGAATCCGAGTGGCACGGCGAATACCAACCCGAAGGAACGGGACAACGTAACGCTTACCCCGTGGGGCCGAGTACTGAAACGTACGGGACCGTGGGTTAGCTTGGCTATACTCCGGGCCTTGGGTGCCCGAGACCCCGGTTCGAATCCGGGCGGTCCCACTTTCTCACTCCTCACAGACCACGTCGCGAAGTTCTTCAAGCAGGTCGGGACGGTGTTCAGCAAGGAGCGCGACGTCCTCGGGAAGTTCGTTCTGAATACGACGTCGGACGCGCGAGACGGCCTGATACCGCTTGTGGTCGTCGACGTCTGCGTTACCAGTGAGTCGATCACGTTCGGTGTCCGTGATGAGTGCGCGTGATTTGGCCATATGGACCGAAGTACCGTCGGCACCTTCAACGACATACTACCGAATATTCGGTAGTGCTAAGCTACCTGTCAGAGTAGAAGATGTATGGAGTCACACCGGAAAGGCGACCTCACCGAAGCCATCGTCGTCGCAGAGTTGAAACGGCGCGACATCGCGGTCGCGATTCCGTTCGGGGACAACGAACGCTACGACCTGTTGGCTGAGGACGACGGCGGCGAGATCTGGAGGCTCCAAGTGAAGACCGGTCATTTCGACGGCGAAAAAGTCGTCTTTCGAGGCTACTCGATGCATACAAACTCACAGGGGCACGTTCGGAAGGAGTACGACGGCGACGTCAACTACTTCGTCGTGTACTGCGACGAGGTGGACGGACTCTACCTCGTCCCCGAGTCGGAAGTCGGGAGTCACATGAGCCTCCGCGTCAACGAGGCCGAGCAGGACCACCGGACGATCAACTGGGCGGCCGACTATGCCTTCGACGAGCGGTGGCCACCCGAACCGATCCCGGGAGACTGGCGCGACGCGCTGATCGCGGACCTCCGAGAGCACGGCGTGGGCGTCATGGACGCCCGAGGGACGAACGCACCGTACGACGTCGTCCTCCGCGACGACGCGGACACGCTCTACCGGACGAGTCTGCGACCGGGGAGCGTCAGCGGTGGACGTGTTCGATTCGACACAGGGACGACCAGCGCGCCGGGCCCCGACGACGTGGATCTCGTACTGGTCCAATGCGGCGATACGGACGAGACGTACCTGCTCGAACGCGACGCGTACGGCGAGTCGACGACGCTTCGGGTTGCGCCGACGAAGCAGAAGCATCCGGGGACGAATCGCGCCGAGGAGCACGCCTTCGATCGGCGCTGGCCGCCCGCGTGAACGCGGCGTCGACCGCCTCGAAGCACGTCCGTCCAGTTTCACCGACCTTTGCGAACCTTCTTAGGGCGTCACGCGCTACCTACGTGAGCGAATGGCTCAGGCTACGGATCAGGAACTCGTCGACCGCTTCGAGGCGTTCTTTCGACGGTACTACTCGGACGAGGTCGGCGACCTCGCACGGAACTACCCGCGCGATCGGAAGAGCCTGCGCGTCGACTGGGGGGACCTCTATCAGTTCGACGCGGACCTCGCGGACGACTATCTCCGCTACCCCGATCGGTATCAGGAGGCCGCCGAGGAGGCGCTACGGCGCTACGACCTCCCGATCGACGTCTCGCTGGGACAGGCGCACGTTCGCGTGCGCGGGCTTGCGGAGGCGACGGAGATCCGCGCGCTGCGCTCCGAGCACCTCAACACGTTCGTCGCCGTACAGGGCATCATCCGGAAAGCGACGGAAGTCCGCCCGAAGATCGAGCAGGCGGTGTTCATCTGCCAGCGCTGTAACTACGAGACGCAGATCCCCCAATCGGACTCGGGCTTCCAAGAGCCCTACCAGTGCGAGTCCTGCGAACGCCAGGGCCCGTTCAAACTCGACCCGGAGAAGTCGGAGTTCATCGACGCGCAGAAGCTCCGGATCCAGGAGAACCCCGAGGGGCTCGCGGGCGGCGAGACGCCGGAGAACATCGACGTCCACGTCGAGGACGACCTCACGGGGCGGGTGACGCCGGGCGATCACGTCACCGCGACGGGATCGCTGCGCCTCGATCAGAGCGAGGGATCGAACGAGAGCCCGGTCTTCGACGTCTACATGGAGGGCAACTACGTCGAGATCGAGGACGAGCAGTTCGAGGACATGGAGATCACGAACGAGGACAAGGAGGCCATCGTCGAGATCTCCCAGCGCCCGGAGATCTACGAGGACATGGTCGATTCGGTCGCGCCCTCCATCTACGGCCACCGGCAGGCGAAACTGGCGATGCTCCTCCAACTCTTCAGCGGCGTCACCAAACACCTCCCGGACGGCTCGCGGATCAGGGGCGACCTCCACATGCTTCTCATCGGGGATCCGGGTACCGGCAAGAGTCAGCTCTTGTCATACGTGCAGAACATCGCGCCGCGCTCCGTCTACACGTCCGGGAAGGGGTCGAGCTCGGCTGGGCTCACCGCGGCGGCGGTTCGCGACGACTTCGGCGACGGCCAGCAGTGGACGCTGGAGGCGGGCGCGCTCGTCCTCGCCGATCAGGGGATCGCGGCGGTCGACGAACTGGACAAGATGGCGCCGGACGACCGCTCGGCCATGCACGAAGCGCTCGAGCAGCAATCCATCAGTATCAGCAAGGCGGGGATAAACGCCACGCTGAAGTCGCGGTGTTCGCTACTCGGCGCGGCGAACCCCAAATACGGGCGCTTCGACCAGTACGAGCCGATCGGCGAACAGATCGACTTGGAGCCGGCGCTCATCTCGCGTTTCGACCTGATCTTCACGGTGGCGGACCAGCCGGACCCGGAGGAGGACGCGCGGCTCGCCGAGCACATCCTCCAGACGAACTACGCGGGCGAGCTCCACACGCAGCGCGAACACCTCGCCTCGGCGAACTACACGGAGGACGAGGTGGCGGCGCAGACGAACGAGGTTGCGCCGGAGATCGACGCCGGGCTCCTGCGGAAGTACATCGCGTACGCCCGGCGGAACGTCTACCCGGCGATGAGTGACGAGGCGCGCGCCGCGATCGAGGAGTTCTACGTCGACCTGCGCGCGGAGGGCGCGGACGAGGATGCGCCGGTGCCGGTGACGGCCCGCAAACTCGAAGCGCTCGTGCGGCTCGCGGAGGCATCCGCACGCGTCCGACTCTCCGACACGGTCGAGGAGAAGGACGCGGAGCGCGTCATCGCCATCGTGCGTTCGTGTCTGGAGGCCATCGGCGTCGACCCCGAGACCGGGGAGTTCGACGCGGACGTCGTCGAGACGGGGACGTCGAAGAGCCAGCGCGACCGCATCAAGAGCCTACGGGCACTCATCGAGGACATCGAGGACGACCACGATCAGGGCGCGCCGACCGAGGAGGTCATGGCACGCGCCGAGGAGGTCGGAATGGAGCGCTCGAAAGCCGAACACGAGATCGAGAAGCTGAAGAAACAGGGAGAGGTCTACGAGCCTTCGACCGGCCACCTGCGGACGACCTGATGGACCGCATCAGCGCGCTCCGGAACGTCGAGGAGACCCTCGGGGATCTGGAGCGCGGCGAGACGGATCTCGAGAGCGCGGAGGAGCGGGTGTGTTCGATCCTGCGGACGTACGCGACGGACTACGATGGGGACCTCGTGGCGTGGCGAGCGTCGGGCGACCCGGCCGCCGAGGGCCTCGTCGTGCTCGCGGCGACCGAACGCGAAGCGCGCGAGCGGGTCGCAGCGCTCGTCGACGATCCGGACGGGCGGATCGCCGTGTCGCGGCTCGCGTAGTGTCCGACCGGCGACGCTTTATTCGCCGGTCGCGCTTCTATCGACGTGTTACTGATCGTCGCGTACTCGCGGGCCGCGAGGCAGGCCCTGCGGAACAGTTGTTCGACGCACGCGGAGACCGTCGTCCGTCGCTTCGGCCGGGCGGTCCTCCTGCGCGAGACGGAGTACGGCGCGTTCGTCGCGTGTCGCCTCCGCGAGCGGTTCGGGATGTCGGTGGAGGTGGCACGGACCGAGCCGTTGAACGAGTACCGCGACGTCCCCAAGCACGTCCGCGACGCCGCGGCGGCGTACGAGGCGCGCGAGTCGCCGAGCACGTCGTACGCGAAGTTCGCCGCGGGACGCGAGCTCCCGGAGCCGGATGCGATGCGCGAGACACCGCTGGCGGACTGATGCGGGCGCGCGTCGACGGGCGAACGGTGCGAACGGACGCCCTGGATCTCCGTGACGCCGACGTGTCGGCGGCAGACGTACTGCACGCGATCCACGACCACGACGGCTGGGTCGACTGTCCGACACCAACGGCGGTACACGATACCGTCGGACTCCTCAATCGATCACGAACGGTCGAGCCAGCCATGCTGGCCGCAGCGGCCCGTTCGCGCGGGTACGACGTGCCGGTAGCAGCGAGACTGGCGGCGGTCCGAAGGACACTAGCCGACCCGCTCCCGGAGGTCCGGGGACTCCGGGCGGCGCGCGAGCGACTTGCGTCGGTCGGCGAGGACGTCGTGGCGCGTCGGGAGCGCGTCGAGCGCCTCGGCGGACAGGTCGCGGCGCTCAGAGAGGCGGGCGCGGTGGACGCCGACGTGGTGGACGCACACGGGACGGCCATCGCGGCGCTCACGGACGCGGAGACGGAAGTGATCGCGGCCACGGAGACGTACGATCGGCTTCGGCGGGAGGCGCGTGCCGTCCGCGACGAACGCGAGCGACGGCTCCGACTCGCGGACGAGGAGCGGCGGCTGACGCGGGAACGCGAGGCGGCGCTGGTGGCGCGGATCCGTCCGTCGTACGAGCGGGCGCGGCGCGCCGTCCCGGGCGGATCGTGGCGGGACGTCCTCGCCCTCGCTCGGGTGTCGCGGGTGCGGGCGCCGCTAGTGCTCGCGGGCGGGCCGTTCGACCGCGCAGCGCGGGCGGCGGCGTGTCTCGACGCGCCCGTGGTGCTCGTCACGGCACGCGTTTAAGCCCGAGCGGGGGACCACGGTGTCCCGTGTCCATCAAGGTCGACAGCACGGCGAGGGATCACGGCGGCGTGACGCTCGTCACGGCGGTCGTGCGGAACGAGGATGACGTGGACCGACGAGTCCGTGTCACGAACGAGTTGGACGGCGTCGTCCGCCCACCGACGCAAGACGGGGTCGCCGTCGAGGGGTGGGACGCGGACGGCTTCGAGGGCGTCGTCCCGGGCGGCGGGACGCGCGCGCTCGGATACGCGTGTGGGGGCGCTCCCGCGGACGAACCGTGTCGCGTCGCGTGGACGGAACGGACCGGAGCGGATGAGAAAGGACCGGCGACGGTCGCCGACGCGCTCCGCGACCTCGACGATCCGCGCCCACCCGTCGAGAGCGGGCCGAGCAAGAGGTCGGCAGCGGACCCAGTCCCACCAGCGGTAGCGGTGTGGCTGGGCGACGTGGCGGATCGGGTGGACACGGGGACGGCGAGCGAGGCGGACCGGCGCGCCTTGGAGGCCGTGGACGAACGCCTGCGGACGCTCGCGGGCGGCCCGTGATACTCGCCGTCATCGGCGGCAAGGGCGGGGTCGGGACGTCGACGGTCGCGCTCGAACTCGGTCTCCGACTGGACGCGGTCGTCGTCGACGCCGATCTCTCGATGGCAGACCTCCCGACGTCGCGCGGGCCGGATCTCCATGACGTACTCGCGGGGCGCGCGTCGCCGATTGAGGCCGTCCGTGAGGGCGGCGTGGTGTCGATCCTCCCGTGCGGACGCACGCTGGCCGGTGCGCGGGCGTGCGACGTGAGTCGACTCGGTGAAGCGCTGGACGCGGTGGCGCGCCGATACGGCGACGTCGTCGTGGACTGCGCGGCCGGGATGCGCGCGGACGTCGGCGTTCCGCTCGCGGTCGCGGACGCCTGTGTCGTCGTCACCGCGCCGGCTCGCCCGGCGTTCGCGGACGCGATCCGAGTGCGCGAACTCGCTCGGTCGTTCGATGCGGGGCTAGCGGCGGTCGCGTACAACCGCGCCGATGGCGTGCCGGACGCGGTGGAGCGGACGCTCGGAGCACCCGGTGTGGCGATCCCGGCGGACGAGACGGTTCAGCGGGCACGTCGGAGCGGGTATCCGGCGGGTGCGCTCTTCCCGGACGCGCCGGCGAGTGGTGGATTCGAGGCGCTCGCGGACGCGGTGCGGGCGTGCGGGCTCTGAGGAAGGAAGTCGGACGCGAGAAACGCTGTTGTCGCGGACTTACTCGAGGTCGTAGTAGGCGTTGCGGAGCGTGGCGGGCGTGACGCCGGCGGCGTCGGCGGCGCGCTGCTGGGTGAGCGGATAGTCACGTTCGCGGGCGGCGGCGTAGAGGCAGGCGGCGGCGACGCCGCTGGGTTTGCGGCCGCCGGTCGATCCGCTCTCGGCGGCACCGGCGGCGAGTGCGGTCGCGCGGCGCTCGACGGCGCGGGGCACGTCGAGTTCGGTGGCGAAACGCGGGATGTACTCGCGGGCGTCGATCGGGCCGGTCGGGAGGCCGAGCTCGCGGTTCATCGCGGCGTAGGCGGCGCGGAGTTCGTTCTCGTCGGCGCGGGCGATGGCGACGGTCTCGTCGACGGTGCGCGCGACGCCGTTCGTCCGGCAGACGGCGTAGACGGCGGCAGCGGCGAACCCTTCGAGCGAGCGTCCGCGAAGGAGGCCCTCGGTCTGGGCGCTGTCGAAGAGCGCACAGGCCTGATCGCGGACGCTGTACGTGAGCGAGAGCGAGCTCACGAGCCGGCGGATCTCGGTGAAGGCGTAGATCTGATTGCGTTCGGCCTTGCTGGCGACGTTCGCACGACTGTGCTGCCGGCGGAGGCGTGCGAACTGGCGGCGCTTGCGGCCGGTGAGCCGCGAGGAGTACCCGATCTCGGTGCTGAGGCCGCGGTCGTGGCGCGAGCGGGTGAGCGGGGCGCCGACGCGCTCACGGTTCCGGTCGTCGTCCGCGAACGAACGCCATTCGGGCCCGCGATCGAGGCGATCGGTGTCGACGACGAGGCCGCAGTCGATGCAGACCGTCTCCTGGCTGTCGCGTTCGAGGCTACCGGTGCATTCGGGGCAAATCGTCGCCGTCGATTGGCTCATACACACGACTTGGTGCCGAACGAGTACTTAAGGGACGGACGAACCGGCACCGCGAGGCGGTCGAACGGGGGTCGAACGTACCGGTCACCGGGACGTTCGGAACCGTGTGGTTCGCGCGTCGGCGCCGAGCCGAACGGTACATTCATGTATGAAAGCCGACGGATAGAGGAGTGATGGGTCTCTCGGACATCGCGGCGGGGTTGACGGTCACGACGCCACAGCGCGAGCGCGGTGTGGCGACCATCGATGCGACGGAGGCACCGCTCGCAGAGCGACTGGCACCGTACGCGGACGACCTGCCCTGCCGGGTGGAGGTCGCGGCGGCGCTCCTCGACGCCTACGGCGCGGGGACGAGCGTGGGGGCCGCCGCGGCCGCCGCAGGGGTCGCGCCGACCACCGGCGCGAAGGTGTTACACGTCCTCGGCGTCGGCGGTGTGAACCCCGTCTCGCCGCTCGCGCGCGAGATCATCGCGGACTGGTTGGACGGCGAACTGACGCGGAGCGAGGCAGTGACGCTCTCCGGGGCGAGCGACGCCGAGTTCGCCCTCAGGGCGTACTGCGCGACGCACCCACCGATCGAGGGAGCGGCAGCGGTCGTCGCGGCGGTGCGCGAACCCGATTCACGGGCGCTCGACCGACGGAACCGGGACGCACTCGCGGGCGCGTGCGAGACGCCCGACGCCCTCCGCTAGCTCAGTCGAGCCGGCGGCGGAGACCCGCGAGGAAGCCCGAGGCGTCCTCGGGGACGAGGTCGTCGACGGCGAACGCCCGTTCGACGAGCGACGCGACCGCGCGCGTGTAATCGTCCGGATCGCCGGGCGTGACGGCGGGCGCGTCGCTCTCGGGACCGAGATCGGCGTCGGCGACGGCGATGTCCGCGTCGGCCAGCGCGTCGTCGTCGCTGAGGTTGGCGACGACGGTCGCGTCCGTGTCGACGCCGACGTCCGCGAGGCGACCGCGCTCGCGCGCGAGGGCGTCCCGGCCGCGTTCGTCCGGAGTCGTGACGAGCGCGAGGTGATCGGCGCTCGTGACGGCTGCGACGGCGGGGTTGGTGGCGATGGGTGGCGTATCGACGAGGACGGCGTCGTAGGCGCCGGCGGCCTCGGTGATCAGGTCGGAAAGACGCTCCGCGGCGTCGGCGGCGCTAGCGGCGGCGACGCGGCCGAACGGTGCGTGCGACGGGGCGAGCGTGAGCGACCCCTCACCGGGTGCGTCGAGCGGATAGGTGACGTCATCGACGCCGAGTTCGGGGTCGGTGGCGAGCGCCGTCGCGTCGGGGTCAAGGCGGGCGTCGACGTACGTCGAGAGCCCCTGGGTCGCGTAGTTCGCGTCGAGGACGAGCGCGTCGCGGCCGGCCGCGGCGAGGAGCGCGGCGGCCTCGACGGAGAGTCGGGTCGCGCCGACGCCGCCGGCCGTCCCGACGACGGCGAGGGTGTCCGGTGCGGGTGGTGACATACGTCCACGGGCGGGCGGCCCGGACAAAAGTGCGGTGGCGCCCTAGCTGTTGATGCCGTAGACGTCGCCCGACCAGTCGCGCGCGGGCGTGTCGTACACCGGGTGGTTCCGGTCGCGTTCGTCGAGGCGCGCGCGGTCCGCCTCGTCGAGTTCCCAGTCGAACAGCTCGCGGTTCGCCCGGACGTGCTCGGGTGAGGAGGATTTCGGGAGGACGGCGACGCCGTTCTCCACCGCCCATTTGAGGACGATCTGAGCGGGCGATTTGCCGTAGCTCTCGGCCAGATCACGGACGACCTCGTCCTCGAAGACGGCGGTACGCGCGAGCGGCGCGGCGGCCTCGACGACGGTGTCCGTCTCGCGGCAGTAGTCGACGAGGTCGTCGCGCTGGAACCACGGGTGGTACTCGATCTGGTTGACGACGATGGGGACGTCGCTGACGTGCTGCGCGCAGGAGAGCTGATAGGCGCTGAAGTTCGAGACGCCGACGTTCTCCACGAGGCCGCGCTGTTTCAGGGTGGACATGGCGTCCATCGTCTCGCGGATGGAGACCGCGGGGTTCGGCCAGTGGACGAGGTAGAGGTCGAGGGAATCGACGCCGAGTCGGTCGAGGGAGGCCTCACAGGACTCGATGAGCGCGTCGTAGCTGAGATGTTTGGGGAGGACCTTCGAGGTGAGCCAGTACTCCTCACGGTCGTAGTCGGCGAGGACCTCGCCGATGGCGGCCTCGTTGTGATACCCCTCCGCGGTATCGACGTGGGCGTAGCCGGCGTCGAGGCCGGCCCGAACGGCGTCTTTCACCGTCTCGCCGCCGATGTCCCACGTCCCGACGCCGACCATCGGGAGTTCGTCGCCGCTCGCCAGCGTCACCGTTGGTGCATCCATACGGGGAAGCGCGTCCGGGGCGGTGTTAGTCGTTCCGCCCGCGGCGAGCCGAGAGCGGTCCGGCGGTGGCCGACGGCCGGCGGCTCAGTCCGCGAGTCGTGCGGCGATCTCGTCGAGTTCGTCGTCGTCGAGATGGGGGCGTTCGCCCGCGACGGCGTGGATGGGGCCGCCACCGTCGCCCTCGAAGCGTGGGACGAGGTGCGCGTGGACGTGCGGGACCTCCTGGCCGGCGGCCTCGCCGTCGTTGATTCCGACGGTCAGCGCGTCGGCGTCGACGGCCGCCTCGACGTCGGGGACGAGGTCATGGACGAGGTCGAAGACGGCGCGCGACTCGGCCGCGTCGAGGTCGGCAAGACGCTGGCGGTGGCTCGTCGGCACGACGAGGGTGTGACCGGGCGCGAGCGGGTTGGCGTCGAGGAACGCGATGGCGTCGTCGGTCTCGGCGACGATGCGGCCGGGGATGTCGCCCGCGACGATCGAGCAGAAGATGCAGTCGTCACTCATGTGCGGATCGTGCGCGCGCGGCGGCCTTAGTTATTCGGTGAGCGGGAGGACGACGCCGAAGACGAGCGGACAGAGGATGATCCCGAGCGCGCCCAGCCCCTCGGCGTCGACGGCGGCGGTCATCGCCCAGCCGGGGAGCGTCCCGAGGAGCGCCGTCCCGCCGTCGGCGAGGAGGAATCCACCGAGGACGAGTGCGAGTGAGCAGATCGTCGCGCGTTTCGTCAGCGTCGGGTAGTCGACGTTCCCATAGCGGCCCATACGCGATGAAAGCGGGAGGACGTCGAAAACGTTTCGCTCGCGTCGGCGCGCCCGCGGGCGCGGGACCGATTCTCCTTTCACCGAGGAGAGTGAGGGATGGGGCATGGATCGATTCGCCGAGCCCCCGGAGCAGTACGATCCCGAGGCGGTTCGGGACCGGGTGTTCGACTACTGGGACGAGGTGGACGCCTACGAGCGGACGAAGGCCCACCGCGAGGACGGTGAGGACTTCTTCTTCGTCGACGGCCCCCCCTACACGAGCGGTGCGGCCCACATGGGGACGACGTGGAACAAGTCCCTGAAGGACGCCTACATCCGCTACTACCGGATGAACGGCTACGACGTGACGGACCGGCCGGGCTACGACATGCACGGCCTCCCCATCGAGACGAAAGTCGAGGAGAAACTCGACTTCGACTCGAAGCAGGACATCGAGGCGTTCGGCGTCGAGGCCTTCATCGAGGAGTGTAAGCAGTTCGCCGACGAGCAACTCGAAGGGCTCCAGTCCGACTTCCAATCCTTCGGCGTCTGGATGGATTGGGAGAACCCGTACAAGACGGTCGACCCGACGTACATGGAGGCGGCTTGGTGGGGGTTCAACCGCGCGGCCGAGCGCGGCCTCGTCGAGCAGGGCAAGCGCTCGATCAGCCAGTGTCCCCGCTGCGAGACCGCGATCGCCAACAACGAGGTGGAGTACGAGGACGTCGAGGACCCGACCGTCCACGTGAAGTTCCCCCTCGCGGAGCGCGAGGGGAGCCTCGTCATCTACACGACGACGCCGTGGACCATCCCCGCCAACGAGTTCGTCGCGGTCGGCGAGGACCTCAAGTACGCGAAGGTGGCGGCAACGAAGGACGGCGAGACGGAGACGCTCTACGTTGCGGAGGCCTGCGTCGAGGAGGTCCTGAAGGCGGGGCGTTACGACGACTACGAGGTCGTCGACTCCTTCTCCGGTGCGCACATGCTCGGCTGGGAGTACGATCACCCGCTCGCCGAGGAGGTGCCGGACCGACCGGACGAGCGCGGCGTCGGCGAAGTCTACCACGCGGACTACGTCGAAGCCGAGGACACGGGGCTCGTCCACTCCGCACCCGGCCACGGTGACGTGGACTTCGAGCGTGGCGAGGAACTCGGCCTGCCGGTCTTCTGTCCCGTCGGCGGCGACGGCGTCTACACCGACGACGCGGGGAAATACGCGGGCGAGTTCGTGAAGGATGCCGACGAGGCGATCACGCAGGACCTCGCGCGCAAGGGGTTGCTCCTCGCCTCCGGCACCGTCACCCACTCCTACGGACACTGTTGGCGGTGTGACACGCCGATCCTCCAGCTCGCCACCGATCAGTGGTTCATCACGATCACCGACGTCAAGGACGAACTGCTCGAGAACATGGAGGACTCGGAGTGGCACCCACAGTGGGCGCGCGACAACCGCTTCCGGGACTTCATCGAGAGCGCGCCGGACTGGAACGTCTCGCGCCAGCGGTACTGGGGGATTCCCGTCCCCATCTGGGTCGCTGAGGGGACGAAAGGCGAACACCCCGACGACCGGATCGTCATCGGGACGCGTGAGGAGCTCGTGGAACGCGCGGATCAGGACCTCGACGCCGAGATGGACATCCACAAGCCCGCCGTCGACGACGTCACCATCACGGAGGACGGCGTGACGTACGAGCGCGTCCCCGACGTCTTCGACGTGTGGCTCGACAGTTCGGTCGCCTCGTGGGGGACGCTGAACTACCCCGAGGCGGAGGGCGACTTCGAGGAACTCTGGCCGGCGGACCTCATCATGGAGGCCCACGACCAGACCCGCGGGTGGTTCTGGAGCCAGCTGGGCATGGGGACCGCGGCGATGGGCGAGGTGCCCTACGACGAGGTGCTGATGCACGGCTTCGCGAACGACGAGGACGGTCGGAAGATGTCGAAGAGCGTCGGGAACGTCGTCCAGCCCCACGAAGCCATCGAGAAGCACGGCGCGGACGCGATGCGGATGTTCCTCCTCGGGCAGGACCCGCAGGGCGAGGACATGCGCTTCTCGTGGGACGAGATGGGGAACATGGGCCGCGACCTGAACGTCCTCTGGAACGTCTTTCGCTTCCCGCTACCCTACATGCGCGCGGACGGCTTCGACCCCGACGCGCAGACCGTCGACGAACTCGACCTCGCCATCGAGGACGACTGGCTCCTGTCGAAGCTCCAGAAGCTCAAGCACGACACGGACGAGTACTGGGAGAACCGCGAACAGCACCGCGCCCTACAGGCGCTGCGCGAGTTCGTCGTCGAGGACCTCTCGCGCTACTACATCCAGCTCATCCGCGAGCGGGTCTGGACCGAGCAGGCGGGTGAGAACAAGACCGCCGCCTACGCGACGCTCCACAAGGTCCTCCGCGAAGTCGTCGCGCTCCTCGCACCGTACGCGCCGTTCGTCACCGAGGAAATGTACGGCTACCTCACCGGCGACGCCGGGCACCCGACCGTCCACATGTGCGACTGGCCCGAGGTCGAAGAGCGGTTCCGCCAGCCCGCCCTCGAGGACGCCATCGACACCGCGCGCTCCATCGAGGAGGCCGGCAATCACGCGCGCCAGCAGGCCGGTCGGAAGCTCCGCTGGCCGGTCGCGCGCGTCATCGTCTCCCCCGACACTGAGCGGATCGCCGAACAGGTCGACGACTATCGTGGCCTCCTGGCCGACCGCCTGAACGCCCGCCGCATCGAGGTGCTCGACCCCGACGAGACCTTCGGCGACGTCGAGTACTCAGCCGAAGCGGACATGAGCGTCCTCGGACCCGCGTTCGGCGGCGACGCCGGCGAGGTCATGGAGGCACTGAACGCCGCGCGCGTCGACGACGACGACCTCGACCTGCTCGAGGACGCCGTCCGCGACGCCCTCGAGCGCGACGTGCAACTCACCCCCGAGATGGTCGAGTTCCGCGAGGAGACACCGGACGACGTCGCCGCCGCCGCCTTCGAGGGCGGCACCGTCTACGTCGACACCGAGCTCAACGACGACTTAGAGGCCGAGGGGTACGCCCGCGAGGTCGTGCGCCGCGCCCAAGAGCTCCGCAAGGACCTCGACCTCGACATGGAAGCCGACGTCCGCCTCGACGTGCTCGTCTTCGACGACCGCGTCGCGAAGCTCGTCAGCGAGCGCGAGGAGCTCATCAGCGAGGAGGTCCGGGCGCGCGAACTCGACGAAGTCGACCCTGACGACGCCAACACGGCCGTCGAGGAGTACGACGACGTCGAGGGTGTTCGCATGCGGATCGGCGTGCAGAAGGTCTAAATTACGCTTCTCTACGCTTCTCTGCCAAGCGCCCGCGCCACGGCGGGCGCGGCGGAGGCCTCGCTGACGGCGCGCTCGATGGTGTCGGTGGCGAGGACGGCCTCGACGCCGGCGTTCGCGAGTTTCGTGCGGGCGTTCGCGGCGAGGAGGGGGTGGACGCAGGCGACGTAGACCCGGTCCGGATCGTCGAGGAGGCCGATGGCCTCGCTCATCGTGGAGCCGGTGGCGACGATGTCGTCCACGACGACGATGTCTCGGCCAGACACGTCCGTCTCGCTGGGCACGATTTCGACGTCCGTGCCGGAGTGTCGCACCTTCTCGAAGAAGTCGGCGTCGCCCGGCCCGTAGGCGTCGCGCACGGATTCGGCGAGGGGGAGCGCGGAGGCGTCGGGTGCGAGGAAGACCGGATCGCGGAGGTCCTCGGGGAGCGGGTCGGCGAGGTGCGGCGTGGCGTCGACGTTCGTCGCCGGTACGTCGAAGAACTCGCAGACGGCGGGCTCGTGGACGTTCACGGTGTAGACGGCGTCGGTGCCCGTCGAGATCGCGCGCGCCATCGCGCGGGCGGAGACTGGTTCGCCGGGTTCGAACGCCTCGTCCTGGCGGGCGTAGCCCATGTACGGGAGGACGGTGACGACGCGTTCGGCGCCGGCCTCGCGGACGGCGTCCTGCAGCTGGAGGAGTTCGACGAACGATCCGTCGTCGACCGTGGAGGCGACGACGACGGCGCGGCCCTCCACGGGCGGGACGCGGACGACGCGCTCGCCGTCCGGGAACGACTCGTACTCGACGCGCGCGAGCTCCTCGCCGAGCTCGGCGGCGAGCGCGGCGGCGAGGCCCTGCGAGGCGGAGCCACTGACGATCATGGCTGTAGGGTGTAGAGCCGGCGGCTTACGCGTTTCCGTCCGAACTCAGCGCTCGTCTTCGATGGTGGCGATGGCGGCCACGCCGGGGAGGCCGATCGCCCGGGTGCGCCAGCCGTGGCCGGCGTCGACGGCGACGGTGCCTCGCGAATCAACGACGTAGAGCGCACCCGCGCCGTAGTCGACGTCCGCGAGATCGGTGAGCGGACACGCGCGTTCGCGCCAGCCGTCGCCGTCGTGCTCGTACAGGGTGTCGTCGACGACCACGGCGGCGTGATCGGCGCGCGCGGCGACGGCAGTCGCGCGGCTGTCGAGCTCGGCGAGCCAGCCGTTACCGAGCCGATAGACGCCGTCGTCAGTGGCTGCCCACGGACCGGTGCTGGAAACGTCGTGCGCGTCGTCCAGTCCGGCGTGTGCCGCGTTGCCGTCGGCGACTCGATAAACGCCATCGACGGTGGCGAGGAGCGAGCCATCGGCCCGCCGGGCCTCAGGGACGATACCGCAGTCGGTCCACGCGTCGCCGTCGCGGGCGGCGACACGACCCTCGGGACCGACGGCGAGGAGCGTGCCGGCGTCGTATCCCACGGCGACGGCGTCGCCGAAGCCGGTCTCGGTGAACGTGGGATCACCGCCGACGGCGTCCTGGCCGGCGTCGGTGGTCCGGACGTCCTCGCGGTCGGCGACGGCTGCGGTCCCGCCCGAGACGGCGACGTCACGGACTTCGGTGGTGGTGCAGAGGGCGAACTCCCCGATCTGATCGCCGGAGACCGCAACGGCGGCGAGACCACGGTCGGTGCCGACGAGCAGGGTCTCAGTGCCGGTCTGGTCGGCGTAGACGCGTTTCTCGTCGATGCTGATGTCGTGGTCGCTCATGGATGACAAAGTGGGTGCGGGGGCGGAAAGCGTTGCGCCACGCGACGACCCTTCGAGTCGTCGCGGACAGAGCGAACGGTGAGCGAAAGCGAACCGTGAGTCACGTGGGCCGAGCGGTATCGTTCCGATCGATGCCACGCGGACGCGGGCCGAGAGTGACAGCGGGCCGTGAGTCGGGCACCGCGCGATACTTCCCGTCGCCGCCCCGAGTGATGGGTATGCGACGACGCCGGTATCTCGCGGCGGCGGCGACCGGTCTCGTGGGCGCGTTCGCGGGCTGTAATCGCCCCGACCTCGGGCTCGGCCTCCTCGGGCCGTCGGGCGAGTGGAAGCTTCGCGCGATGCCGGCGGATCCGGAGGCGAGCGATCACACGTGCACCTTGGAGCCGTCGTTCGTCGCCGCGCACCCGAACTTGGAGACGGTGCTCTCACGGGCGCGCGACGGCGACTCCAACTCGTGGAGCGATCCCGTCTACCTCGACGCGGAGACGGGCAACGAGCTCGGCGCGGACATGGCCGACTACTGCGAGGGGGGGTTTCGGGGCGTCTACTTCTACGGCGGCGACGCGTTCTTCGTGAGCCTGATCGACAGACACCCGGGCAATGGGAAGGGACACGACCACTAGGGAAACGGCTTTGGGACGGCCGCCGTCAGGTGAGGTATGCAGGTGTTCGGGTCAAGCGGGACGCGCGGCGTCGCCAACGAGGAGCTGACGCCAGCGTTCGCGCTCCGGGTCGCGAAGGCGGTGGGAACCGTCCGCGAGGAGTCGCGCTTCGCCGTCGGGCGCGACACCCGGCTGACGGGGCGGATGTTGGAGAACGCGGTGGCGGCGGGGCTCGCGGCCGTCGGCGCGGACGTCGACCGCCTCGGAGTGGTTCCGACGCCCGGGTTGCAGGCGTACGCGGCCGACGAGGGCATCCCGGCGGTGATGGTGACGGCGTCGCACAACCCGGCTGCGTACAACGGCCTGAAGCTCGTCGGCGCGGACGGCGTCGAACTCCCCGTGGAGGCCCTCGAACGGATCGAAGACACGCTCCTCGGCGAGGCGTTCGAGGCCGTCGCGTGGGACGAGACCGGGACGGACCGGGCGGTCGACGGCGCGAACCGACGATACGTCGAACTGGTGCGTGAGGCCGTCGAGCGTGAGCGGATCGCGGACGCGGAGCTGACGGTTGCGCTTGATCCCGGCCACGGCGCAGGCGCACTGACGAGCCCCGAGATCTACCGCGAGCTCGGCTGTCGCGTCGTCACGGTGAACGCCCAGCCGGATGGCCATTTCCCGGGGCGCGACCCGGAGCCCGTCCCGGCAAACCTCGACGCCCTCGGGCGACTTGTACGTGCGAGCGGCGCGGACGTCGGCATTGCCCACGACGGAGATGCCGATCGGGCCGTCTTCTACGACGAGCACGGCGAACCGATCGACGGGAGCGCGTCGTTCGCGGCGCTCGCCGCCGCCGAGTTGGAGGCGGGCGACACCGTCGTCTCCGCGGTGAACGTCAGCCAGCGTCTCGTCGACGTCTGCGAGACCGCGAACGCGGATCTCGATCTGACGCCGATCGGCTCGACGCGCATCATGACGCGGATCGGCCAACTCGAGGCCGAGGGCGAACGCGTGCCGATCGCGGGCGAGGGGAACGGCGGCGTGATCTTCCCGGAGTATCGGATCAGCCGCGACGGGGCGTACATCGGCGCGCGCTTCCTCGAACTGCTCGCGGACGGGACGGCGGCGAGCGACGTCGTCGCGCCCTACGACGACTACGCGAACGTCCGCGTGAACGTCGCGTACGACGACGAGGCGGAACGCGAGGCACTGCTCGCGGCCGCAGAGGCGTACGCCGACGCGGCCACCGCTGACGACGGCGCCGATCTCACGACCATCGATGGCCACCGTCTCGACTACGGCGACGCGTGGGTGCTCGCGCGCCCATCGGGAACGGAGCCGGTCGTGCGCGTCTACGCCGAGGCGCGTACTGAGGCGCGGGCGAGCGAACTCGCGGACGACTTGGCGGCAGCGCTCCGGGCGGCGATCGAATAGCGAGGAGCGAGTCGGAGTGATCAGGCATCCTCGAGCGCCGCGGCGAGGCGCTCGCGGGCGTCGCGGGCGTCCTCGAGCGCTGCAGCGACCGTCCCATTGGCGACGCGTTCACGTTCGGCGTCGTCGAGTTCCGCGCGGGCGAGCGCGGCCTCGCGGAGCCGTTCGTAGCGCTCGGTGCGGGCGAGTGCGCTCACGGTCCTGAGACGGTCGATCGCCGTATCGGCATCAAGTCGCGCGAGCGCGGAGACGAGTTCGTCCGCCCGATAGCGCAGGACGTCCGGGGGGTCGGGCGGCCAGCCGAGCGTCAGGAAGTCACCGTCGAGACGCTGGAGAAAAGACTGGTTCGCGCCGACGACACGCTTGAGTGCTGCGGGGTCGTCGACGTAGTGTTCGAGCTTCGAGAGCGACTCGTCACCGTAGTCGAGGAGCGTCGGGACGGGTTCGTCGCCGGCGTCGTGCTCGCGGACGTACGCGAGGAGATCAGTCGGGACGGCCGGCGCATCGACGAGCGGGAACGCCGTGAGCGCGTCGAGCCACCCGAGAACGTCACGCGCGGGTCGCTCGGTGAGGGCGTCCTCGACGGCGGTCCGGGCCGCCGTGTCGTAGGCCTCGACGGGGTCGCGGAGGTCGTCGACCGGGGCGTCGATGTCGGCGTCGGCGAGTCGGGCGACGCGTTCGAGGCGCGCGATCTCGTCGTCGAGTGCGTCGAGTCGGTCCTCGGCGTCGTAACGGACACCGCGATAAGCGTCGCGCGCGGCCTCGCGTTCGTCGAGGCGATCGACGAGGTCGGTGACCGGGGCGAGGGCGTCGCGGGCGCGCTCGAAGTCCGACTCGGTGACGCGGCGCTTATCGAGCGCATCGTCGTAGGCGTCGAAGGCATCGGCGCGCGGGAGATCGTCGTCCACGTCGTCGACGAGCTCCGCGACCTTCCCCTCGAACTCGATGTACGACTGAAAGTCGCCGGAGCCGGTCGCGGAGTCCTCATAGCGATCGAGGAGGCGGAGAGCCTCGCGGCGGCGTTCGCGGAGGCGTTCGAGGGTGTCGGCACCGTACTCGTCGACGGCGGCTTCGGCGTCGATGCGGCGCTCGCGGGCGTCGCGGAGGCGCGCGAGTAGTCCCGAGACGTCGGCGGGGTCGTCGCTCGTGCTGGCCATCGTCACTCGTAGACGTCGTCGGGGTCGAAGACGCGTTCACCGACCTCCTCGCCCTCGACGGTGCGGTAGAAACAAGAGCGGTGGCCGGTGTGACACGCCCCGCCGGTCTGCTCGACGACGTAGAGGAGCGCATCGCCGTCGCAGTCGACGCGGACCTCCTCGATCGATTGGGTGTGCCCGCTCGTCGCGCCCTTCTCCCAGAGCGCCTCGCGCGAACGCGAGTAGTAGTGCGCGCGGCCCGTGTCGACGGTGCGTTCGAGGGCCTCGCGGGTCGCGTACGCGAGCATCAACACCTCGCCGGTCTCGGCGTCCTGCGCGACGGCGGGCACGAGACCGTCGTCCCCGAAGTCGAGGTCAACGCCGAAGTCGCTCTCGCTCTCGCTCATACCGGAGCATGCCGTCGGGCGTGGATAGGTCTTCTGTCGCTACCGTCGAGGCGTCCGGGACTACTCGTCGCCAGCGTTCGCGGCCCGTTCGCGGGCCGCCTCGAGCGTGAAGTTCCCCTCGTAGAGCGCGGTACCGACGACGACGGCGGCCGCACCCGCCTCCCGAAGCGCCGTGATGTCGTCGAGAGTGGCGACGCCGCCGGAGGCGACGACCGGGATGTCGACGGCATCGACGACGCGTGAGACGACATCGGTGCGGACGCCGGTCTGCTGGCCCTCGACGTCAACGTCGGTGAAGAGGACGCCCGAGGCACCGACGGTTTCGAACTCGGCGGCGGCCTCCGCGGGATCGAGACCGGTGCCCTCCGTCCACCCGGAGACGACGACTTCCCCGTCCTTGGCGTCGAGGCTGACGAGCACGCTGTCGTCGTAGACGTCCGCGATCTCGCCGACGAGATCGGGGTTTTCGACGGCGGCCGTCCCGAGGATGACGCGATCGACGCCGATCTCGAGGAGGTCGCGCGCGTCGGTGAACGACCGGATGCCGCCGCCGACTTGGACGTCCGCGTCGTCGCCGACGGCCTCGACGACGGCCGCGATGGCGTCCTCGTTCTCGCGCGCGCCCTCGAACGCGCCGTCGAGGTCGACGAGGTGGATCGTCTCCGCGCCGGCCGCCAGCCAGTCCTCGGCGGCCTCGACGGGGTCGCCGTAGCGCTTGCCGGTTCCGCGTTCCCCCTGCACCAACTGGACGACTTCGCCGTCCTGAACGTCGACCGCGGGGACGACCTCGAACGTCTCGAACATACGCGGAGTGCGAGGGCGACGGGCAAAAGCGTCCGCGTTCACGACGGGCGACGAGGACGGACGCGGGCGAGCCGGTGGCCGGCAGAACGGCGCCCGCCACCCGCGATCACCGAGTTCAAACCGATCCCGGGCGTATCCCGGGACGATGGTCTCGCTTCTCCTCGCCGTCGGCGTGCTCGTCGCGGCGTTCGTCGGCTACAACATCGGCGGTTCCTCGACGGGCGTCGCCTTCGGGCCGGCGGTCGGCTCGAAGGTCGTGACGAAACTCGGCGCGGCCGCGCTGATGTCGGTCTTCGCGCTCCTCGGCGGCTGGACGGTCGGCCGGAACGTCATCGACACGATGGGAGGCGAAATCGTCCCGAGTTCGGAGTTCACCCTCGCGGCGTCGGTGGCCGTCCTCTTCTTCGTCGGCATCGCGCTCCTCGTCTCGAATCGCTACGGCGTTCCGGCCTCGACGTCGATGACCGCGGTCGGCTCGATCGCCGGCCTCGGTGCCGCGACCGGCACCCTCCAGATGGCGACGATGGGGCGCATCGTCTCGGCGTGGGTCGTCGCGCCCGTCCTCGCCTTCTGGCTCTGCGCGGTCGTCGGCCGCTACGCCTACCCCTATCTGGACGCCTTTTTCCGTCTCGACGCGCCCGAGGACGGACTGCTCGTCTGGCGCGAGGCCGGCCCCGTCGGCTACCCGGCCGGCCTGAACGAGAACGCGACACCGCGGCAGTTCCTCGCGGCGTTCCTCGTCGTCGCTATCGGCTGTTACATGGCGTTCTCCGCGGGCGCGTCGAACACCGCGAACGCCGTCGCGCCGCTCGTCGGCGGCGGCTACCTCTCCCCGAACGTCGGCGTCCTCCTCGCCGGCGCAGCGGTCGCCGTCGGGGCGTTCACGATCGCCCGCCGGACGCTCGACACCGTCGGGAACGACCTCACGGACCTCCCGCTGCTCGCCGCGCTGATCGTCGAAGTCGTCTCCGCGTCGCTCATCACCGCGCTGTCGGTGCTCGGGATCCCAGCAAGCCTCGCCGTTTCCGCGACGATGTGCATCGTCGGGCTCGGCTGGGGGCGGGCGACGCGGACCGTCCGCGCGAACGACGCCTTCAGCGGCGAGGGGCGCGCGCCGATCGCGATGGGGTCGCTCGCCGCCGAGCGGGCGGATACCCCGCGCGACGTGCCGCGGATCGGCGAGGAGGATCCCGAGGAACTCGCCGCCGGAGACCTCTTCGATCCTGCCGCCGTCGGGCGGGTCGTGATCCTCTGGGTGCTCACGCCGTCGATCGCCGCGACGGCGTCGTTCGCGCTGTTCAGCCTCGCGGGGATCGTCGGCTGAGCGGACGTCCGTGTGCGAAACCGGCGGCGACTGCGTGAAAACAGCAAGGCCTTTCATTACGGGCGAAAAATCTCACCGTGATGCCAACCGTCGAATACCTGAACTACGAAGTCGTCAGCGACCAGGGCTGGGACATGGACGACGACGAACTCTTCGAGAAGGCCGCGGATGCCGGTCTCGACGAGGAGGACTACGGTGAGCTGGACGTACCCGAGGGCAGTTACATCCTCGAGTCCGCCGAGGCACAGGGCTACGACTGGCCGTTCTCCTGCCGCGCCGGTGCGTGTGCGAACTGCGCGTCCATCGTCAAGGAGGGCGAAATCGACATGGACATGCAGCAGATCCTCAGCGACGAGGAGGTCGAGGAGAAGAACGTGCGCCTGACCTGCATCGGGTCGCCGGCCACGGACGAGGTCAAGATCGTCTACAACGCGAAGCACCTCGACTACCTCCAGAACCGCGTCATCTAACGCGGCCCCGGGGTCGAACGACGACGTTTTTTCTTTCGAAACGCGCCGCCACGTAGCCGCGCGTCGGTATCGACGGTCGGCGACCGGTCGCCCGTCGCCGAAACTCCTTTGCCCCTCTCGCGCGCCGATTCGTTCGTGTACGCGTCCGTCCCCGACCTGCTCCGCTTGCTCGCCGTTCCCGCGTTCGCCTACGGTGCGTACCGGGACATCGAGACGCGACGCGTCCCCGACCTGCTCTGGCCGCCGCTACTCGTCCTCGGCGGGATCTGTCTGGCGGTCGAGGGCTGGAACGCCCTCCACGCGCCCGACGCGTTCACGTTCCGCGTGTTCACGCTCCGGACGGCCGTCAGCGTCCTGCTCGTCGGCGGCCTCGGCGCGTTCTTCTACGTCGTTCCCGTCGGCTTCGGCGGCGCGGACGCGAAGGCGCTCGTCGCGATCAGCGTCCTCCTCCCGACCTACCCGACGTACTACTTCGACGGGTTCGTCCTCCCGCACGTCCCGACGACGATCCGCGTCTTCGCCCTCACCGTCCTTACGAACGCCCTCATCCTCGGGATGGCGTATCCGCTCTACCTGCTCGTCTCGAACGCGGCGCGCGGCGACATCGCACCCGTGATGGCCGTCGGCAAGCGCATCCCCGTCGAACGCCTGCCCGTCGAGCACGGCAGTCTCTTGGAGGACCGCGAGGACACGCACTTCACCGGCGGGCTCGATCTCGACGCTCTGCGGATGTACTGTCGTTGGCGCGGCGTCACGCTCGCCGACCTCCGCGACGACCCCGGCCTGCGCGACCCCGCGACGCTTCCCGCGGAGCCGAACGACCCGACCGATGGGGTGGTGATGGCGGGCGAGGGAGACGCACGCACCGACGGCGGGACGGCGGACGCCGGCGACGCAGCTGGGGACGGATCCGACGACGCGACGGGAGAAGCGGGCGACGACGACAACGACGATCCGTGGGGTGCGGCGGCGTTCCTCAACGACATCGAGGGCTCCGCGTACGGGACGTCACCCGCCTCGCTCCGCGAGGGCCTCGACGTCGTCACCGCGCGCGATGCCGTCTGGATCACCCCCGGGACGCCTTTCTTCGTCACGCTCTGTCTTGGTCTAGTCGTCGCGTTCACCTACGGCGACCTCCTCTTCGCCGTCCTCGGTGCGCTCGGGTTGGTGTGAGTACAGAGGCGAGCGCAACGGCCTTGAGAGACGCGCGAGAAGGACGGCGTATGAGCACGCGTACGGGCGCGGCGTCCCGCTCGACCGCCGAGACCGACATCGACGTCACCGTCGACCTCGACGGCGACGGCGAGAGCACGGTCGAGACCGGCATCGGCTTCTTCGATCACATGCTCGAATCGTTCGCCAAACACGGCCTCTTCGACCTCACGGTGCGCTGTGACGGCGACCTCCACATCGACGACCACCACACGGTCGAGGACGTCGCCATCGTCCTCGGGGAGGCAGTGAGCGAGGCGCTCGGCGAGAAGCGCGGCATCGTCCGCTATGCCGATCGGAAAGTCCCCCTCGATGAGGCGGTCGGGAGCGTGGTACTCGACGTCTCCGGGCGTCCCTACTACGAGTTCGGGGGTGAGTTCAGCCAAGAGCGCATCGGCGACTTCTCGAGTATCATGGCCGCCCACTTCTTCCAATCCTTCGCCGAACACGCCGGCCTCACGCTCCACTGCGCCGTCGACGGGGAGAACGCCCACCACGAGGTCGAGGCGCTGTTCAAGGCGAACGCCCGCGCGCTCGACGACGCGACGAGGCTCGACGAGCGCCGCAGCGACACGCCGAGCACGAAGGGCGAGCTGTAGCGAAGACGGGATTCAGGGCATCCGCACGCCCTCGGGGGTCTCTTCGAGGTGCCCGTTCTCGACGGCGGCGTCAACGGCCGCGTCGACCTCGGCGCGCGAGAGGTCGTAGGCGCCGTCAGCGAGCTCCGCGAGGTCCGCGCGCGTCATCGCGCCCGGGCGGTTGCGCAGGAGCCGGACGAGCTTGGCGTACCCCTCCGGGCGATCCGGGCCGGCGCCCGTCTCGCCGTCAGACTCGGTTTCGTCTCCATCGGCCGCGTCAGCGTCGTCGTCTGCCGCGTCAGCGTCACCGACGGTCGCATCCGTCTCGTCGTCATCCACATCTCCGTCCCGATCTCCATCGCCAGTGTCGTCGTCATCCTCGCCGACCCCGCCGTCGGCTACGTCTCCGTCGCCGTCGGCCACGTCGTCATCCGTCTCGTCCCCGTCGAGTTCGACGTCGGGGACCGCGGGTTCGACGGTGACGGCCGAGGAGTGGTCGTGCTCGGCGTGGTCGTGGCCGTCGAGGGCATCGAGCAACGGGTCGACGACGCCCGCGAGGGTGTCCCGACAGGCCGTACAGAGGACGAGGCGGCGCGCACCGCTTGGAACGGTATCGGGGACGACCTCGTAGACGCCGTCGGCGGGTTCCTCGCAGAAGTCACAGCGGTCGAGTTCGCGCATACGCGACGCGTCGGGTGCGAGGGACTTAGGTGGTGCGTGCCGCGGATAGCCGCGAACGCGGCCGGCACGCTGACGTTTTTGCGCGCGGCGCTCCGAGGAGCGCGTATGAGCGACATCCCCGAGACGATGGACGCACAGGTGATCCGCGAGCACGGCGATCCCGACGTCTTCGAGCACGCCGAACTCGACGTCCCCGAAGTCGACGCGAACGAGGTGCTGATCGAGGTGGCGGCGACGAGCGTCAACCCCGTGGACACGAAGATCCGCAGCGGCTTCGCCAGCGACCTCTGCCCGGATTTCCCCGCCGTCCTGCACGGTGACCTCGCCGGGGAAGTGGTCGCGGTCGGCGACGGCGTCGACGAGTTCGCCGTCGGCGACGAGGTGTACGGCTGTCCGGGCGGCCTCGCGGGCACGACGGGCGCGCTCGCGGAGTACGCGGCCGCGGACGCCGCGACGCTCGCGCACAAACCCGACTCGCTCTCGATGCGCGAGGCCGCCGCGCTCCCGCTCGTGGCGATCACCGCGTGGGACGGCCTCGTGACGCGCGCGGACGTCTCACCCGGCGAATCCGTCCTCGTCCACGGCGGGACGGGAGGCGTGGGACACGTCGGCGTCCAAATAGCGAGCCTGGAGGGCGGCGTCGTCCACGCGACGGCCTCGACGGAGGAGAAGCGCAGCCTCGCACGCGACCTCGGCGCGGACCACACGTTCGACTATCGGCGCGACGTCGACGACTACGTTGCGGAGTACACGGACGGCGAGGGCTTCGACGTCGTCTTCGACACGGTCGGCGCGGGCGCTGACAACCTCGAAAACGACTTCGCCGCGGCGAGCGTGAAGGGACGCGTCGTCACCACCGTCTCACGGGGCGAGGCCGACCTGAACCCGGTCCACTCGAAGGGACTTAGCTTCGATACCGTGTTCATGCTCCTCCCGCTCATCCATGACGACCACGCCGGCCGTCTCCGCCACGGTGAGATCCTCGCCCGCGTCGCCACGCTCGTCGACGCGGGCGACATCGTCCCGCACCTCGACGACACCGACTACGTCCTCGACGAGGTGGGCGAGGCCCACCGCCGCCTCGAATCCGGCAACCACGTCGGCAAGATCACCGTCCGGGTGAAGGACTAAGCGCCTCGCGTCGCTCTCTACCGTCATGCCCGACTTCGACCCCGACCGCACGGCGCTCGTCGTCGTCGACATGCAGAACGGCTTCTGCCACCCCGACGGCAGTCTCTACGCGCCCCCGAGCGGGGATGCCGTCGATCCCTGCGTCTCGCTCGCGACGCGCGCCCGCGAGGCCGGCGCACACGTCGTCTACACACGGGACGTCCACCCAGAAGGACAGTTCGAGGGGAACCACGCGTACGACGAGTTCGAGCGCTGGGGCGAACACGTCGTCGAGGGGACGTGGGACGCCGAGCTCGTCGACGCGCTCCCCGACCCCGATCACGTCGTCGACAAACACACGTACGACGCCTTCCACGAGACGGATTTGGAGGGATATCTCGACGCGCACGGCGTCGACGACCTCGTCTTCTGCGGAACGCTCGCCAACGTCTGCGTGCTCCACACGGCTGCGAGCGCCGGCCTCCGCGACTATCGCACCGTCGTCGTCGAGGACGCGCTCGGCTACATCGAAGAAGATCACCGGGAGTACGCGACGGAGCACGCTGCGTGGCTGTTCGGCGAGACGGCGACGCGCGACGACGTGGCGTTCGCCTAGACGTCCTGGTCGGGCGGCGTCGTCACGTTCGCGCGTCCAACGGCGTAGAGCGCGGCGACGAGCGCGAGCAACAACAGAGCGTACCCCACGGCGGCGATCGTCGCCTCCGTCGGCGTGCCGTAGTCGCCGGAGTGGAAGCTGATGACCTTCCGCGCGACGGCGATGAGCCCCGCCGCGATGACGATGCGGATGACGCTCTGCTCTTGGGCGTACGCGACGACCGTCTGGAAGATCTCGACGATGATGAACAGGAGGAGGATCTCGTCGATGAGACCGATGATCGATGCGGTGTCCGTGATCGCACCCGTGCGGACGAGCGTGACGATCTGGAGGAGGAAGTCGAAGACGCCGATGCCGAAGAGGCCGACGAGCACGAAGGCGGCCACGATTTCGAGGTAGCGCATCAGTCGCTCGGAGAGGTCGACGAACTGCTCCACGTCCGGGACGTTCGGCGTATCCATCATCCGCGTCGTGGGGCCCGACGCATAAATCGGCACGCCCGAGGTGAGGAACGAGGTCGCGGACCGCGCGGACACGAGTCGCGCGCGGCGTGTCGTCAGCTTTAGGCGCGCGAGCGCCGACGCCCGGGTATGCGCGTGATACGCGACGCGACGCTCGCGGACGGCCGGGTCCGCGACGTCCGCCTCGACGGCGAGACGATCGACGCGGTCGGTGTCGACCTCGACGGGACGGTGTCCATCGACGCCGAGGAACGCCTCCTCCTCCCCGGCGCGATCGACGCCCACGTCCACTTCCGCCAACCCGGCGCCGAGCAGAAGGAGACGTGGGCGACCGGCTCCCGGTCGGCCGCGGCGGGCGGCGTCACGACCGTCGTCGATCAGCCGAACACCGATCCGCCGACGACGACGGGCGAGGCCTACGACGAGAAGGAAGGGTTCGCCGCCGAGTCGCTCGTCGACTACGGCCTCAACGGCGGCGTGGTCGAAGCGTGGGATCCCGACTCGCTCTTCGAGCGTCCGCTGTTCGCGCTCGGCGAGGTCTTCCTCGCCGACTCGACGGGCGAGATGGGGATCGACGCGGATCTCTTCGCGGACGCCGTCAAGCGCGCCGCGAGCGCGGGCGTCCCCGTTACCGTCCACGCGGAGGACGCGACGCTCTTCGACGAGAGCGTGCTGCCACGCAGCACGGAGGACGCGAGCGGGGAGGACGACGACCCGCAAGCGGACGCAACGGCGCGCGATGACCCGGACGCGTGGAGCACCTATCGGCGCGCGGAGGCCGAGATCGTCGCCGCCGAGCGGACCGTCGACGTCGCCGCAGACGCCGACACGCAGGTCCACCTCGCGCACACCTCGACGCCGGAGGCCGTCGATATCGCCGCGGACGGCGGCCTGACCTGCGAGGCGACGCCCCACCACCTCCTCCTCTCGCGCGACGACTACGACGATCTCGGGACGTTCGGGCGGATGAACCCACCCCTGCGGAGTGAGACCCGGCGTGCCGAACTGTTCGAGCGCCTCGTCGACGGGACGCTCGACATCGTGGCGACCGACCACGCGCCCCATACCCGCGCGGAGAAGGACGCGGACATCTGGAACGCGCCGTCGGGCGTGCCGGGCGTCGAGACGATGGTACCGCTCCTCCTCGCCGCGACGCGGCACACGGCCCTCACGGTCGAGCGCGTGCGCGACGTCACCGCACGGAACCCCGCGGAGCTGTTCGGCGTCGCCGGGAAGGGCCGGATCGCACCGGGGTACGACGCCGACCTCGCGCTCTACGACACGACCGACGTGACCGAGATCGACGGCGACGCCCTTCACTCGAAATGCACCTGGACGCCGTTCGCGGGCTTCGAGGGCGTCTTCCCCGTCTGGACGATGCGACGCGGCGAGCGCGTGTGGGACGCACCCGAAGGGACGTTCGGGGATCCGAACGGGACGAACGTGCGCGAGCGCTCGCCGTAGCGCGCGACGAGACGCGTGACCCGAGACGCGGGGCCCGCGAACGGGGCGAGGAGGAGCTGACGCAGGCCCGAACGTTCAACCGCCGGCCGCCCGACTGATCGGTATGCCCGACTCGACGCTCGACGCCGCCCGTCGGACGGCGCTGGAGACGGTCGCGGTCGTCCGCGAGCGGAACCTCACGTTCGTCGCGGGCGCAATCGCGTACGCGGCGTTCGTCTCGCTCGTGCCGCTGCTCGTGCTCGTCTTTGCGCTCGCGGCGGCACTCCGCGGTCCGGCGACCGCGGACGCCGTCGTCGCCGCGCTGCAGGGGTTCCTCTCGCCGAACGCCGCCGACCTCCTCCGTGGAGCGCTCACGAACCGCACCGGCGCGTTCGGCACGTCGGTACTCGGCGTCGTTCTCCTCGCGTGGAGCGCATTGAAGGTCTTCCGCGGGCTGAACACGGCGTTCGCGGTCGTCTACGGCACGGACGACGCGGGGTTCGTTGCGGCTCTCCGTGACGGTCTCGTCGCGCTCGGCTGTCTCGCCGTCGCCGCGGTCGGTCTCGTCGGCGTCGGCGCGGTGATTGCGCTCGTCGTCGATCAGGTCCTGCTCGACCTACTCGGGCCGCTGTTCTTGCTCGTGGGGCTAACGGTAGCGTTCCTGCCGCTCTACTACGTGCTGCCCGACACGACGGTGACACCACGCGAAGTCGTCCCGGGGGCGTTCGTCGCCGCAGCCGGATGGCTCGCGTTCGGCGCGCTCTTCCGTGCGTACGTGGCCTACGCCGGCAACAGTCAGGCGTACGGCGTCCTCGGCGGCGTCATGCTGCTGTTGACGTGGCTCTACGTTGCCGCGCTCGTGGTGCTCGTCGGCGCGGTCGTGAACGCCGTGTCCGGGGGACGACTGGTCGAGGACGGGGAGAGCGCGGTCGGCGACGACTGACGCTCAGTCGTCGGCCTCGCTCATCTCGTGCCCGCAGTTCGGACACGTGGCCTCCGAGTGGCGGAGTTCGTCGCTGGCCTCGCGGACGTCGCGCATCACCTCGGAGATGCGGTCCTCGGCATCGAGTTCCTCCTCGACGGAGAGCTCGACACCCTCGACTTCGAGGAGGAACTTCGCCACCTCCGTCGACTCGTACATCAGGTCGTCGAGTTCGTCCGCGGTGAAGAAGTCACTCATCGCGCCGTAGAGGAACGTCGCGCCCGCCTTCGTCACCTTGTCCTCGAACGCCGAGCGGGCTTGGTTCACCGCTTGGGGCGTGTAGGTGTCCGTCATGAACGGGACGAGCTCGGGGAGGTTCTCGCCGATCTTCGTCATCTCGACGCCCGTTTCCGTCCGGAAATCCGCGCACAGACGCGCGATCGCCCACTCGCGGGCCGTGATGTAGGTGCGCTCACGGAGGAAGTCGTTGACGCGCTCGTACTGTGCACCATCGACCTTCTTGAAGCGATCGTACTTCTGGACGTCGTTCGGGACGCCGGGCGTCGGATCGTCCGCATCGCCAGCGGTCGCCTCCGCGTCGTCCGTCGCGCCGTCGTCCGCCAGCGCGTCCTCGTCCGCCGTCGCGTCGACCCCGTCGGCGTCGCCCTGCTCGGTCATACCCGGCCTACCCGAGAAGCGGGCAAAAGCGTGTCGCCGGGCCTCGCAGCCGCTCCGGGGTTTCGACGCGCTTTTAGGTCGCGCAGCCGGGAATACGCGTATGGCTACGTTCAACGTCGTGGTCGCCGACCCCGCGGAGGGGACGGCGTACCCGACCGAGGTCGAGGGACAGGACGCGAATCGCTTCATCGGTCGGAATATCGGCGACGAGGTCGACGGTGACGCCGTTGGACTGACCGGCTGCACGCTCGAGATCACCGGCGGCTCCGACGAGGCCGGTCGCCCGATGCGCGGCGACGTCTCCGGGCCCGGCGTGGAGAGCGTCCTCGTCAAAACCGAGAGCGTCGGCTACAACCCCGAGCGCGACGGCGAGCGCCGCCGGATCAGCGTCCGCGGGAAGGAGATTTCGGACGCCACCGTCCAGATCAACGCGAAGGTCACGGAGACCGGCGACGAGTCCGTCGCCTCCCTCCTCGGCGAGGAGGAAGACGCGGACGACGACGAGTAAGTCTCCGAGTCGAACGCACGGCGTTTTTCTTCCGCGAGCGGGTAGGGTAGGTATGACCGATAGGTATACCCAGTTCCTCGCGGGCGAGCGCCACGAGGACGTCGCGCTCTACCTCACCGAAGACGTCGTCGAGAACGTCGCGTCGCTCGCGGATCGCGACGACGCCGTCGCGTACGACGACGGGGTGGTCCTCGTCGTCGACGGGGAGAAGGGGCGCGGCGTCTTCCAGCAGACGACCGGGATGGCGGCGATGGAGTTCGCACAGGAGGCGATGGGCGCGGACGGCCACGTCGAGCGCGATCTCGCGGGCGGCGAATGCCCGGACGCGGGCGACGGCGAATCCCACGACGTCTCGTTCGTCTTCGCGTTTACCGAGGAACAAAACGAGGAGGTCGGCGGCCTCTACGCGGAAGGGCCCGTCGTCCACGCCTACGCGCACTGTGAGTGCGGGGCGAGCTACTCGGAGCGCTGGCTCTGCGAGGAATAACGCGGCGCGAACGGGGTGAGCGCCGCGGACTACGAGCGGGGAACGTAGTGACCCGCGAGGAATAGCGCGACGCGAGACGACGACGAAGCGGGCGAGCGGGGAACAACGCGAAACGTCCGCCGTAGTCCGTCAGAACGGGGCGCACGAGTAGCGCCCGCGAGCGACGCGGGCGTTACTCGTCGGCGCTCTCGGCGGGCTCGTCGGGCAGCGTGCGGAAGGCGTTGAGGATGACCTGCGTGGCAACGGCCCCGCCGGTCGTCCAGTGGGTCGCGTAGTCGAGCATGTCGTCGTAGATGTCGGGCTTACAGCCGGCGGCTTGGGGATGGCCGCCGCCGTTGACCTGCCGGGCGACCTCGTGGCAGCGCTCGAAGCCCTCGCTCCCACGGATGGACGCGGAGCCCGCGGGCTTGACGATGACGGCGGCGTCCGCGCCCTGCTCGCGGAGGTCGTCGGCGACCTCGTTCTGCGAACACCGACCGTAGGTGACGCCGACGGTCACGTCCTCGCCGGCGACGGAGACGGTACGGAGTTCGGCGCGGGAGAGGGCCTTCTCGATGAGGTCGCGCTTTTCGACGCGTTCGGCCTCGAGGAACTCGAGGACTTCCGCGGGGAGGTCGGGACCGTGTTCGCGGACGGTCTCGACGTACTCCTCGTCGTCGGCGCGATGGGAGTAGTCCGAGAGGTCGTCGCTACGCGGATCCTCCTTCAGCCAGAGGTCGTGATCGCGGGTGACGGCGGCGAGCTCGACGAGGTGGCGCGGGAGGTCGGCGTCGAGGGAGCGCACGGCGACGTCGGCGGTGCACTCCTCGTCGGAGTCGCCGATCACGAGGTCGACGCCGGCCGCGCGGACGCGTTCGGCCGCGTCCTCGGTCCACTGATGGTGGTCGTACCAGTGGACGGCGTCCGCGTGCGCGACGAGGCGTTCGAGTTCGTCGCGGACGTACGCGTACTCGTCGGGGCAGAGGTCACAGACGTAGACGGTCGCGCCGGCAGGGGCGTAGTCGGCGACGCGATCGAGGCCGTCCTCGAGGTTGTGCGGGCCGGCGGGAACGAGGGCCGCCTCGCCGTGGACCTCGCGGACGAGGGCGGCACACGCGAGGCCGTCGGCGTCGGGATCCGCCACCACCACCACGTCCGAACCGTCGAGGCGCTCGCGCATCTCGCGTTCCGTCTCGGCCTCGGAAACGTCGTCGGGGACGAAAAAGCCCCGCCCCGGGAGGCGGGACTTCCGTTCGAGCGAGAGGGTATCGTCGTCGATGACCCGGTCTTTCATACGTGGGGAAGCGCGGCGAGGGAGAAGAACCCGGCGGTTACGCGCTTCCGTCGATCTCGTCGGTTTCGAGGCGCCGCACGGTCAACACGGGGATCGGGGAGTCACGAACGACGCGCTCTGCGACCGAGCCGATGAGGAGGCGGTTCTCGCCGTGGCGGCCGCGCGTGCCCGTGGCGACGACGTCGGCGTCGATCTCGCGGACGTAGGCGAGGATCTCGTCGGAGGGACGCCCCTCGCGGACCGCCGTGGTGACCGGGGCGTCGGCGCGTTCGGCGACGTCCGCGAGGGCGTCCTCGGCGCGCTCGGCGAGCGCGTCCGCCATCTCCGTGCGGATGTCGTCAGGAGTGGTGTCGAGCTCCCCCGTGTCGATGACGGAGAGCGCGTGAACGTCGGCGTCGAAGCGGGCGGCGAGGTCGAGTGCGGTGTCGACTGCGCGCCCCACGCTCTCCGACCCGTCGGTGGCGACGACAACGGTGTCGATCATGTGGGGGACGTCGCCGCGTCCGCACTTAACTCCACTCCTCGGTGGGCTTTTGGTGGCGGCCGCCGGAGACGCCGACATGAGCCTCGAAGTCGGGACGGTCCTCGTCCCCGTCGACGGAAGCGACGCCTCCGGGACCGCCGCGGAGTACGCGGTCGCAGTCGCCGAGCGCTACGATGCCGACGTCCACGCGCTCTTCGTCCTCGGTGACGACGTCGCGCGGAGCATCGTGGACGGTGACGTGGACGAGGACGGCGTGGCGGACGCACACGAGTCGTTCCTCGACGACGTCCGCGCGCTCGCCGACGCGAACGACGTTCGAGTCGGTACCTCCGTCATGCACGGCTTCTCGACGCGACGCAAGACCCATCACCCGGGGAGCGTGATCCTCGACTGCGCGGACGACGTCGATGCGGACTTCGTCGTCATGCCCCGCGAGGCGCGTTCGAGCGTCGACCCCCCGGGAACGGTATTGGAGAAGGTCGCCGAATACGTGTTACTCTACGCGAGTCAGCCCGTGTTGTCAGTCTGAACGCGGGCCGTCGAGAGGTCCATCTCCATCTCGATCTCGAAGCTCTCGGCACTCATCGTCTCGAAGCCCACCTTCTCGTAGAGCGCGATCGCCGCGCGATTCCACCGCTCGACGGTCAGCCAGACGTGACCGACGTCGTTCGCCGCGCCGTAGCCGAGGAGCGTGCGGATGAGACGCGTCCCGACGCCACAACCCTGCGAGTCCTGATGGACGAAGATGGCGAGTTCGTACGCGTCGTCGCCGTCCGGGACGAGCGTCGCGTGGCCGACTGCGTCGTCGTCGTGCCACGCGACGACGTTGTAGGCGTCGCCGCCGACGAGCGTGTCGAGCCACGAGCGCACGCGATCCTCGCCCGTCGGCGGGATGCCCTGCGCGCGCATGCTCGGGTCGAAGTCGTCGTACATCGCTACGAGCGACTCGAACCCCTCGTCGTCCGTGGACGCGAGCGAGCGGACGGTGATCTCGCGCCCGTCCGCGTCCTCGAAGGCGTGTGGGGGCGTCGGGAACGGACCGGGCGCGTCGGTGTCGCTCGTCATCGGACCAGTGAGACGGTAACGGGCGCGTTCAACAGGACGAACTCGGCGATGTGACCGAGACGGATCTTCCCCATCGGACTGCGCTCGCCGCCGCCGAGAACGACCTGCTCGAACCCCTCGCGGCCGGCGAGTTCGACGAGTTCGCTGCCCGGGTCGCCAGTGAGGTGTCGAACGTCGGCGTCGAGGCCCGCCTCCTCCAACACCGACGTCGCGTGATCGATGACCTCGTCCGCGGATCGGTCGCTCTCCGGGTTGTCCAGGACGGCGACGGTGAGTTCGTCACCCGCCTCGACGGCCCGCTCGACCGTGCGGTCGAGGGCGTCGAGCGAGTCGTCGCTCCCGCCGATGCCCAACAGCACTTTCATGGACGATACGTCACCCCGGCCGCGCAAAAGCCTTTGCGGCGCGACTCACCGACGCCACCGAGGTATTTGGTGACAGGAGCCGTACGGCGAGCTATGACGACAGTCGGTTTCGTCGGACTCGGCGCGATGGGCGCACCGATGGCGTGGAACGTCGCGGACGACTTCGACCTCGTGGTCTACAACCGCAGCGAGGAGCCCACGGAGGCGTTCGCGGACGAGGGCGTCCCGGTGGCAGAGACGCCGCGTGGCGTCGGCGAGCGCGCGGACGTCACCGTCGTGATGGTGACGGACGGTGACGCCCTTCGCGACGTCCTCGACGGGACAAACGGCCTGCTCGCCGGACTCGCTGCGGGCGACTACGTCGTGAATTCGAGCACGGTCTCCCCGGACGACACCGAGGCGGCTGCGGCGCTCGTCGCGGAGGCGGACGGGCGCTTCGTCGACTGTCCGGTGTCCGGGACGGTCGGGCCCGCGGAGGCCGGGACGCTCACGATGCTCGCCGGCGGCGCGGACGCGGACGTCGACGCCGTCGAAGGCGTGCTCGAGACGATGGGCGACCCCGTCGTGCGCTGTGGCGGCGTCGGCGACGGCACGCACGCGAAACTCTCCGTGAACCTCCTTCTAGGAGATATGATGCAGTCGTTCGCGGAGTCGCTCGCGCTCGCGGACGCGAACGGCCTCGACGTGGACGTGATGCTCGAGGCCATCGGCTCCGGGGGGTTGGCGGCGCCGCTCTTCGACGCGAAGGGCGAGGCCATCGCCGAGGGCGACTTCGAGGCGGCGTTCCCGCTCGACCTGCAGTTCAAGGACCTGCGCCTCGCGCTCGACAGCGCGAGCGAACGCGAGGTGCCGATGCCGGCGACGGCGGCGACGACGGAGGCGGCGAGCCAGGCGCGCGCGCTCGGCCACGGCGAGGAGGACATCGCGGCGTTCGTGCGCGCCATCGAGGACGTCACCGGCGACGAGATCCGGCGCTGACTCGCAGGGGTGGGCTGGCGACGGAGCGGAGAGCGCGGGACCACGCTCTTGGCGTCACGGCGTCGAGTCGGCGTGTGACACGGCACGCAGACGCATTTCGGGCGGCGATCGAGGTGTTCACAGGGAGCGACGCGGAGCGCGACGCCGTCGCCCGAATGGCGGCGGACCTCGCGGCGAGCGGTCAGTACGAGGCCGACACCGGACGGCCGCTCACGCCGACGGAGGTCGTCGAACACCTCGGCGACGCGCCCGACGAACGCGTGGCGTCGCGGTGGAACTGGTGGGTGGGGAGTCTCGATCTCGCCTACGGGGGGTACGCCGAGTTCGTCGTGCGGCGCTGGCGGGCGTGATGGGCGAGAGACGAGCGCAGCAGAAAAAGGCGAAACGGGAGTCGCTATCGGTTCTCAGTCGCTGATCGGCGCGCCGCCGATGGGGACCACGGTGCGGTCCCACGCCCAGTTCGCGACTTCCGCGAACGAGGTGTACATGGCGAGCAGGCCGGTGAGGATACCGACGTAGCCGCCGATCGTCGCCGTCCCGAATCCGAGGTCACCGAGGCCGAGCAGCAGGAACGTGATGGTCAGCGTGAGGAACACGGACCAGAGCGCCCAGTTGAGCTTGAACGTCGCGACCCACATGTAGGCCGTGAAGAGCCCCCAGAGGAGGAGCGCGGCGCCCACGGCCGTGGCGTTGACGGAGAGCCAGCCGTTGCCCGCGAAGAGGACGAGCAGGCCGAACCACCACCAGAACGCACCGTACGAGGAGAACGCCGTGTAGCCGAAGGTGTTCCCCTCTCGGTACTCGAGGAGGCCGGCGAACATCTGGCAGGTGCCGCCGAACGCGAGCGCGAGCGGCAACACGACCGATTCGCCCGCGCTAGGCAGGATGCCGCCGTTGACGAGACTGAGGAGGACCGTCGTCAGACCGAAGGCGACGAGGCCGAGCGGTGCAGGATTCGCGGTGTCGGTGTTAGCAGGCATGGTCACTCACCTCGTACTTCGGCTTCGATGTCGCGGACGATGTCGGGGTTGCGCAGCGTGGACGTGTCGCCGAGTTCCTCTCCGTCGGAGATTTCCTCGAGGAGGCGACGCATGATCTTCCCGGAGCGAGTCTTCGGGAGCTCGGGCGTGAAGACGATCTTCGCCGGCCGCGCGATGGGACCGATCTGGTCCTCGACCGCGGCCTCGATGCGCTCGCGTAGTTCGTCCTCGTCGGCGTCGTCGTCCTCGAGGATGACGTAGGCGTGGACGACTTCGCCCTTCAGGTCGTCGTTCGCACCGACGACGGCGGCCTCGGCGACGCCGTCGGCTGAAACGACCGCGGACTCGATTTCCATGGTGCCGAGGCGATGGCCGGAGACGTTGACCACGTCGTCGACCCGGCCGACGACGGTGATGTAATCCTCGTCGTCGATCTTCGCGCCGTCCTCGGGGAAGTAGACCCAGTCCTCGGGGTCGTTGCTATCGGTGTCGGAGTATTCGGCCCAATACTCCTCGATGAATCGCTCGTCGTTGTTGTAGAGCGTGCGCAGCATCCCGGGCCACGGCTTCTGTACGGTCAGATAGCCAGCACCGCCCGCGGGTACTTCCTCACCGTCGCCGTCGACGATACTGGCGTCGACGCCGGGGAGCGCGGGACCGGCACTGCCGGGTTTCATGTCCTTCACGCCGGGGAGCGTCGTGATCATGTGGCCGCCGGTCTCCGTCTGCCACCACGTGTCGACGATCGGGCACTCCTCGCCGCCGATGTGCTTGTAATACCACTTCCACGGCTTCGGATTGATCGGCTCGCCGACGGTTCCGAGCAACCGCAGAGAGGAGAGGTCGTGGCGCTGTGGGTGCTCCGCGCCCCACTTCATGAACGACCGGATGGCCGTCGGCGCCGTGTAGAACTGCGTGACGTCGAGGTCGTCGACGATCTCCCAGAAACGATCCTCCGCGGGATAGTCGGGTGCGCCCTCGTACATCGTCGTCGTCGTCCCGAGGGCAAGGGGACCGTAGACGATGTAGGAGTGGCCGGTGATCCACCCGATGTCCGCCGAGCAGAAGTAGGTGTCCTCGGGTTTGATGTCGAGGACGGCCTGTGAGGTCCACGCCGTCCACGCGAGGTAGCCCGCGGTGGTGTGTTTCACCCCCTTCGGTTTCCCGGTGGTACCGGAGGTGTACATGAGGAAGAGCATGTCCTCGGCGTCGCGCTCGACCGGCTCGACCGACGCGCCGGCGTGGTCGGCGACGAGGTCGGCGTAGTCGTGTTCGTTCTCAGTGAGGTCGTGGCCGTGACCGTCGCCGTTCCGCTCGAGACGGTCGACGACGACTGTCTCGACGTCGTGCTCGACCTCCTCGACGCCCTCGCGGGACTTCGAGAGGTGATCGAGCGGGTCGCCGCGCCGATAGTAGCCGTCGGCGGTAATGAGATACTCCGAGTCGGCGGCGTTCATCCGCTCGGCGAGCGCGCTCGCGGAGAAGCCGGCGAAGACGACGGAGTGAGGTGCGCCGATGCGCGCACAGGCGAGGAGCGCGATCGGGTGGGCGGGGACCATCGGCATATGCATCGTGACGACGTCGTCCTCGCCGACGCCGAGGTCTCGCAGTGCCGCCGCGAACTCGTTCACCTCCCGGTGGAGCTCCTCGTAGGTGATCGACCGATCGGCTTCGTCCTCGGGTTCGCCGACCCACTCGATGGCGACTTCGTCGCCGCGCTCCTCGAGGTGTCGATCGACGCACTCGTAGGAAGCGTTCAGCGTTCCGCCGGTGAACCACTCGTAGAACGGCGGGTTCGAGTCGTCGAGGACCTGATCGTACCCCTCGTACCAATCGAGGAGGTCGGCCGCGCCCTCCCAACACTCGGGCCAGTTCTCCTCGAACTCCTCGTAGATGTCCGGATCAGTGACGTTAGCCTGCTCGACGAACGACTCCGGCGGCTCGAACACGTCCTGTTCGGCCAACCGCGTCTCGAGATTGTCGTCTTCTACCATACCACACGTAGAGATCGAAGCTATTGTAATAAACGTTCATACTAATCAATTGGTGCGTGCCGAGCGGCGCCGTCACGACGACGAGTCGAACAGGGCAGTGAAGACCTTCTGCTGGGCCTTTCGAAGGTGGTTGTGCAACGTCGGTGCCGAGACGTCCATCGAGTCCGCGAGCTCCTCCGCGGTGCTGCCACGCGGCCACTCGAAGTAGCCCGCGAAGTACGCTGCTCGGAGCGTCACCCGCTGTTTATCGGTCAACTCGTGCTCTACCGTCCGGTGGACGTCGTCCGGCGACTCGCGCCGCGCGGCCTCGCGTTTGGCCCGGAACGAGACGCCGGGGTACGCCGCGGTGACGTCCTCGACAAGCGCGCGGACGTCGGTTTGTGTCGGGAAGACGGCGGCGACGCGTGCGACCCCGTCCGTGGCCGTCATCGACTCCACGGCGCCGCCGCGCCGGACGATTTCCGCGACTGGCGCGTCCGGGCGCACGACGAGCTCGAGCTGCGCGCGTTCGCCCGCGTCACGAATGAGGCGAACGTCGGCGATTTCGTCCGACGCGGCGGCCCGATCGAGGAGGGCATCGACCGAAACCTCGCGCGCCGCGACGAAACAGAGGAGCGACTGATCGGCCATCGGGACGAGCCCATCGAGTTCCAGTCGACAGTCGAGCGCCCGGGATGCCGACGCGAAGAACGATCCTACATCCACCTCGAACACCAGTTCGACGCCCGTATCGGAGAGCAGCCGCTCCTTGCGCTCGGTCGCTGCCACCGCCCACCCGACGCGCCGTCCCGCGTCGACGAGCGCGCGCCGAAGGCCACCGGACTGCGCGGACGGGCCGACGACGACACAGAGGAGCCCGTGGACGCGGTCACCAGCGCGGATGGCGCTGGACGCCAGCGTCCGATCAGCCCGCCACGCATCGGCGGAAAGGTCGCGCTCGACGAACCGAACGCCGCCCTCGACGTCAAGGAGGGCCGTCTCGTTCAACACGTCCGCGATCGCCGTACGGGCGTCCGGTTCGTCGACCCCCGCCGACGCCCGGATGTCCCCCCGCTCGTCACAGATCACCGCCGGCCCGCACGTTGTCGCGAGCGCCTCGCACGCCCGCTCCTCGACGACCGGCCTGGTCGCCGCGTCCTCAAGCGCCGCACCGAGGGCCGTCCCCGTCTCCGTGAACGCCGAGCGGTCGGGTCGATCGCGCTCTAGACCCGGCGATGACGCGTCGTCCCTGGCCGTCGCCTCGTCGCTCAGCGCGTCGGCGACCGCCGCCCGGGTCGGCGGGTCGACGTACGGGTCAAGGCTGGCGAGGCTCGACCACCCGCCTGCTTCGCAAACGACGCGGGGGTCGACGCCCTCCTCGAGCAGTCGGGCGGCGAAGTGCGCGCGAAGATCGCGCGTGGAGACGTCGGCGACGCGGTCGTCATCACCGTCGGCGGCCCGCTCCGCGATCTCCGCGACCAGCATCTGGAGGCGGCGCGGTGTCACGTCGAAGAGCGGGTCGTCGTCGGCGATGTCGGCCGCGCTGGCGTATTTGCGGACGTCAGCCGCGACCGCTGGCGGAACGTAGGCATCGCGTGTGTCGCCATCCGCGGGAACGGCGAGGAAATCGTGGTCAGTCGCCGTCCGAGTGAGGTCGCTGGGACGGAGGCGCGCGATTTCGCCGGGTCGCAGGCCGACGCGCCCACAGAGGGCGACGAGGAGTTCCGTTCGGTACGAGTCGGCGGCGTCGACGAGGCGCTCGTACTCGGCCGTCGTGATCGGATCTCCGGCCGACGAATCGTCCATCTTGCTTCGGTTTCGTCACTGTCACGAAATAAGTGTTGTGCGGATCTGGCGTTCGCTCCTCGGGCGTTTTTGGACTGGAGATGGGGGAGTGGTACCGGTCATCGGCGCAGCCCTGTTTCGTGTTTTTTCTCACTCCGAAACACCGTCGACGATCGACTCGAGTTCGCCGACGATTTCGGGATTGCGCAGCGGTTCCGTATCCGAGACCCGCTCGCCGCTAGCGATCTGCCTGAGGTGGCGCCGGAGCACCTTTCCGGAGCGGGTCTTCGGGAGATCGGGGGTGAAGACGACGACGTCCGGCGTGGCGAACCGACCGATGGCGGCCGCGACGGCCGTACGCACTCGTTCGCGCAGCGGCCCCGCGGACCCGGCGTCGCGCTTCGCGGTGACGTACGCGTAGAGGGCGGTGTCGCTCCTGGGCCCGTCGACGCCGACGACCGCAGCCTCGGCGATGCCATCGATGCCGATGATCGCCGCCTCGATCTCACGCGTTCCCAATCGCCGCCCGGCGACGTTGAGGGCGTTCCCCTCGCGCCCGAGGAGCCGAAGGTAGCCGTCCGCGCTGATGAGCGCCGCGTCACCCGTCTCGTAGCGCCACGCCGTGGGCGCCTCGCCCGTCGACTCGCCGAGGCCGACGGCCATACCGGGCCAGGGACGGGTGAGAACGAGCGAGCCGGATTCGCCCGGATCGACCGACGCACCGCGCGCGTCGACGACGTCGGCGGAGATACCCGGGAGGGGCGGGCCGGCGGCACCCGGGCGCATCGCGTCGACGCCGGGCAGCGTGGAGACCACGATCCCACCGGTCTCGGTCTGCCACCAAGTGTCGACGAGCGCACAGGCGCCGTTCCCGACGTGGTCGTAATACCACCGCCACGTGGTCTCGTCGATCGGTTCGCCGACGGTTCCGAGCAACCGCAGCGAGGAGAGATCGTGGCGCCGCGGATGCTCCGCCCCCCACTTCATGAACGCGCGGATGACCGTCGGTGCGGTGTAGAAGACGTCGACGGCGTTGCGCTCGACGATCCCCCAGAGGTGGTCCCGATCGGGGTAGTCCGCCGTCCCCTCGTACAGCACCGTCGTCGCCCCGAGCGCGAGCGGGCCGTAAACGACGTACGAGTGGCCGGTGATCCACCCGATGTCCGCCGAACAGAGGTGTGTGTCGCCGGGTTCGAGGTCGAGAACGGCGTGAGACGTCCACGCGACCTGTGCGAGATAGCCGCCGGTCGTGTGTCGGACAGCCTTCGGGCGACCGGTCGTCCCCGAAGTGTAGATGACGAAGAGGGGGTCACTCGACTTCCGGGGAACCGGATCGACCGTCGCTCCGGCGTACTCGTCGAGGAGCGTCGCATACTCGACGTAGTTGTCGCCGTGGGACCGGTCGTCATCGAGGCGATCGACGATGATCCGATCGACCGACTGCGGAACGCGGAGACAGGCGTTGTCCGCCTTCCGTTTCAGGTCGTGGGCGGTCCCGCGCCGGTAGTAGCCGTCGCAGGTGAGCAGCCACGTCGAGTCGGTGTCAGCGAGTCGCATGGCGAGCGCGTCGGCCGAGTAGCCCGCGAAGACGACCGAGTGGACGGCCCCGAGACGCGCGCACGCGAGCATCGTGATCGGGAGTTCCGGGAGGACCGGCATGTACGTCGTCACGACGTCGCCGGCCTCGACGCCCCGCGCGCGGAGGGCGGCGGCGAGCGCGTTCACTTCACGGTAGAGGTCGTGGTACGTGTACGTCCGCGTCTCGCCGAGTCGCCCCTCCCACTTGAGGGCGGCGTGGCTCTTCCGGCCGGCCTCGACGTGTCTGTCGACGCAGTTGTACGACGCGTTCAACGTGCCGCCGGCGAACCAGTCGTACCCGTTCGCGGCGTCGAGTACCCGATCGTACGACGACGACCAGTCGAGGAAGGCCGCGGCGCGCTCCCAACACGCCGGCCAGCGCTCCGCGAACGCGTCTCGGATCGACCGGTCAGTGACGTTCGCCCGCTCGGCGAACGCCGGCGGCGGGTCAATGGAACCCTCGTCCGCAGCTCTCGGCCGGTTCGTAGAGGACGTACCCTCGTTCATGTGGCGTGGTGACTGTACGTGAGTCCCCCGACGACTAAAGTCACGAGGGTGATTCACACAGTTCGACACGGGCCCGTTGGCGGGACCGACGGGCCCAAGCCCCACAGGCGAGTAGTGACGAACCGATGGACGTACGGTTCCTCGGCGGGGCGGACACCATCGGTCGCAGCGCCCTGTTGGTGAACGACTCACTCCTCATCGACTACGGCCTCGAAGGCGGGACGCCGGCCAGGACGCCCCCGGACGTCGAACCGGACGCCGTCGTCGTCTCGCACGCCCACCTCGATCACGTCGGGGCCGTCCCGAGCCTGCTGAAGGGAAACCACCGGCCGCCGGTCCACTGGACGCCGCCGACGCGCGAGCTCGCCGACCTTCTCGCCCGGGACACGCTGAAGCTGCAGGCCGATCGCTACGATCGGCCGTTCACCCGCGCGGAGATCGGCGCGCTCGGTGAGGTCTCACGGACGCATGCGTACGGCGAGTCGTTCGAGGCGGCGGGCCACACGGTCACGCTCTTCGACGCCGGTCACATTCCCGGGAGCGCGCACGTCCTCATCGACGAATCGGGACGAAGTCCCGCTGGCAGCCGGACGCAGTCCGGCGACGACGGCGACACCCGCCTGCTCTACACCGCGGACTTCCACACCGACGGACAACGCCTGCTCTCGGGGTCGACGGCGCGCCCCGACGCCGACGTCGTCGTCTGCGAGAGCACGTACGCGGACGTGAGTCGGGGGAGGCGACGCGAAACGGAACGGCGGTTCGCGCGCGAACTCCGGGAGACGGTCCATCGCGGCGGGACCGTCGTCGTGCCCGCGTTCGCGGTCGGACGCACGCAGGAAGCGATGCTCGTCTGTGCGGCGCACGACATCGACTGCTACGTCGACGGGATGGGGGTCGACGTGGCGAAGCGATTGCGGGATGTCGACGGGTTCCTCCGCGACCCCGCGGCGTTCCGCGCGGCCATGGGAAACGCCCGCTTCGTGACGGGCGGGCGCGGCCAGAAGAAACGCATCGCCGAGCAGAACACCGTCATCATCACGACGTCGGGGATGCTCACGGGCGGGCCGGCGATGACGTACGTCCCCGCGATTCGCGGCGACCCGACGAACCTCGTCGCGTTCGTCGGCCACCAAGTCGCGGGCACGCCGGGCCGCGACCTCCTTGAGCGCGGGCGAGCGACGTTCGACGGCCGCACCCTTCCGGTTGCGGCGCGCACGGCGTCGTTCGACTTCTCCGCACACGCCGACGGCGACGGCCTCCGCTCGTTCCTCGACGCCTACCGCGACGCGCGCGTCTTCGCGGTACACGGCGACGCGACCGAGCGGTTCGCCGCCGACCTCCGCGCCGACGGCTACGACGCGACGGCCCCGAGCGCGGGCGAGACGCACACGATCTGATCGACCACCGTTTCAAGGGGACCGAACAAGCAGAGCTTGTTGCCGTTACTGGGTCCGCTGGCACGACGGAAGGGGATCGAGTCCCCCGGTTCCCAGTGCTGTGGGCTTTGGAAGCATCGATACGCCCGCCTCGCCGCAAATCGCGCTGCGTCGTGGAAAGGGGCAGAAACCACTACTACCCGGAAGCAAAGGCGGGTAGTGCGCTCTGGAGCGTGCTTATACCGCTGTAGGGCATACGGAGGAGCACATGGCAGAGACACAAACTGACGCCGGCCGCGACGGGGACGATCATCTCGACGACGTCGAGCCGGGGGCGGGGTGCACCGAGATCTGGGAGCACCTCAGCGAACGCCGCGCCGAGGAGTAGAGATTTATATCGGACACGTTCTAGCAAAGATATGAGCGACGGGTCAGAGATTCCGCCGACGGACCGCGAATCACCGGTCGGCCGACCCGTCATCCGCGGCGACGAGCGCGTCGCCGGCGAACGCGCACAGGAGGCCGTTGAGTTCGATCCGACCGATCCGGAGAGCGTCGCCGACGCCGCCGAAACCGTCGCATCGTTCGCGGGCGGCGAGCTCGGCGACGACCGGTTCTACATGCTCCGCGGGGCAGCGGCCTGCGCGGCGCTCGTGCGCGCCGAAGGCTCCTACAAGGCCGCGGCCGAGCGCGCCGGCGACGGCGTCACCGTTTCGTTCATCCGAAAGTGGGCGCGCGTCCACGACCTCCCGCGTCCCGTCCGTCGGCACGTTGCCGCGGGACACATCGCACCGACCGCGGCGAAGCACATCGCGCGCGTCGGCGGCGAGGCGCGCTACCAGCTCGCGTTCGCCGCCATCGACAACGACCTCACCGTCCGCGAGGTGCGCGCGATCGCCAGCGAGGTGAACGACGGGCGGCCCATCGAGGAGGCGCTGCGCGAACGCGGCGTCACGCCCGGCGAACTCACCGTCTCGCTTCCGCTCGACACGTACCGGGAGCTCAGACGACGGGCCGCCGTCGAGGACGTGACCCCGGGGTCCGTCGTGACCGACGCCCTCGAGGCGTACCTCGAATGAGCGGATGGTAAACGTTTAACGCCACGACCACCACGTACCCTATGAGGGCCGATAGCTCAGTCCGGCAGAGCGTCTGGCTTTTAACCAGACGGTCGCGTGTTCAAATCGCGCTCGGCCCGCTCTCGACCGGTGAGCGACGCGTGAACCGACACGTCGAGCGTCGAACGCACGATGCTGCGAGTACGATGGCGTGGGGACGAGCGGCGACCGGTATCCGAAGCGCGCTCGACACGCCTCCGATCAGTGAGCGGTCCGGCCGGTCGCTCGGACGTATCCGGTAGCGTTAGGGGCGACGACACAGAGAGGTACGGGTATGGCAGGAACTCTCGCCGGCTACGATCCGTTCGACGCGCTTGGTACCGTCCTCGGCGTCTATCTCGCGCTCGCCGCGCTTGCGACCCTCGTCGGAAGGCCGTGGCAGTACACCGGCGGCGCGGGCGTGATGGTCATTCAGATCATCGGTTGCGTGCTCACGTTCCTCGTCGGCGCCGCGCTCCTCACGCTCGTCTACCGCATCGAGCAATGAGCGTCGCCGTTACCGTCTACAGACGCGAGCAGTGTCACCTCTGCGACGAAGCCGAGCGCACCATCGACGACGTCGTCGACGACCTCGACGTCGCGGTGACCGTGACGACGTACGACGTGGACGACGATCCTGAGCTCGAAGCCGAGTACGGCGAGCGCGTCCCGTACGTCGAGGTCGAAGGCGGTGTCACGTTCGAGCACCGCGTCGACGAGTCGCGCCTACGGAGCGCGCTCACGGACGCGGCATAATCAGTCCTCAACGTCGGGTTCGACGAACACCGTCGCAACGCCGAGTGCGAGTCCGAGAAGTCCACAGACGATTCTGAGCGGGCCGTGAAGCGTCTCCGGGACGAGTGCGACGGTCAACAGCACGAGCGCGAGGAGTTTCGTCACGCGATCGAGAACGCGATAGCGCCGCGGCGAAAGGGAAGACATCGAACGATGCTCAGTCGTCGGAGACTGCGGTGGTCGCCACGTCGGAGTCGTCGTCGGTGGGGGTGGCGTCCGAGTCGCGCTCACGGCGTTCGATGCCGCGTTTGAGCACGAGGTAGGTGATGACTCCCCAAACGATCGGGACGAGGATCGTGAGGTAGAGCAGGTAGCTCGTCACCTCCCCGGTCGACATACCCACGAGTTTGGCGGCGGTCGCGTTCATCGCGGCGATGGAGAGCATGATGACGAAGGCGATCGAACCGACGCCAACGGCGGTCTGGACCGGCCGCTTGATCGGGTCGGCGGTGAAGTGGACCGCGCCCGACTTGTAGTCGAGGAACGGCCAGAGCACGAGGACGCCAGCGATGACTCCCGGGAGGAGCACGCCACCGACGAACTCGGCGTGGGGCACGAAGTCGGGGACGATCTTCAGGATACCGAACACCCACATGAAGTACCAGTCCGGCGCGACCCCGGCCGGCGTGCTGAACGGATCGTTCGGCCCCCAGAGGGGGAGACGCTGGACGGGGAAGAGCCCCGCGAGCAGCGAGAGGAGGGCGAACGTCGAGAGGAAGACGATGAACACCACTGCGATTTGGTTCGGGAGGAGCGGGACGCCGGTGACGACGGACTCGTCGGAGGCCTCGACGTCGGCCTCGGCGTCACGGCCGGACCGCTGGTCGGTGTGTTTCTGCCGGATGAGCAGGAACATGTGCACGGCGATGAGTCCGCCGATGACGAGCGGGATGAGGAAGACGTGATAGAAGAACATCCGCGGGAGGATGGCACTGGCGTTGTCAGGCCACAGCCCCCCGAAGACGATTTTCGTCAACGTCTCGCCGATGACGGGGATGGAGCCAGCGAGGTTGAACCCGATCCCGGTCGCCGTCGAACCGTACTCGTCGAAGGGGAGCGCGTACCCCATGAACCCCTCGACGAGGCCGAGGAACAGCAGAATCGACCCGACGACCCAGTTGAGTTCGCGCGGGTTGCGGTACGCACCGCTGAAGAAGACCCGGAACATGTGGAGACCCATCGCGGCGATGAAGAGGTATGCCCCCCAGTGGTGCACCATCCGGATGAACATCCCCATCGGAACGTCGTAGGTGATCCGGAGGACGGACGCGAACGCCACGGGAACCGAGGAGCCAGCGTATTCCGCGACGATTCCCTGATACGTGACGTCCGCCGCGCCCGGCCTGTAGAGCAGACCGAGGAACGTCCCGGTGAGAACGAGGATGACGAAGCTGAACAGCGTGACCTCACCGAGGAGGAACGACGCGTAGCGGTCCTCCGGGAACGCCTTTCCGAGGAACTCGTCGCTGAGTTCGAGGCGGTCGTCGAGCCACCGGTAGACGCGGCTCCCGTCGTACTGCTGGGCCTCCTCGCTCTCGTCGGAGTCGGTGATCGTGCTCATCGGTTACTCCCCGGCCCCGATGTGGGCCTCGAACGGGCCGGTGGCGATTATCAGCTGGTCTCCGTCCTCGGCGATCCCGACGGGGAGTTGGGGCAGCGGTCGGGGGGCGGGCCCGCCGACGACTTTCGCCCCCTGCTGAGGATTGAACTGGCTCTGATGGCACGGACAGAGGAAGTCCCGGTTGTTCGGACCGGTCCGCTGGGAGACCGTACAGCCGGCGTGCGTACAGACCGCGGAGTACGCCGAGTACCCCTGTGCGGTCCCGTCGAGCATCGTCGGCTCGCTGTAGTCGTCCTCGGAGAACCGGACGAGGATCGTCGTGGCGACTGGGACTTGGAGCGCCCCGCCGCCCTCCTTTTCCGGGAAGACGGTCATGCTCTTGCCGCTCCCCTCCTCGATTGCGTCCACGGAGAGGGGGTTGCCCTCGCCGTCGACGATGCGCGTGCCCTGCGTGTAGAGCGTCTTGTAGTTGTAGTCGGGACCGCCGGAGAGTGCGGACTCATCGAGGCCGTAGAGGCCGGTGACGGCGAAGCTCCCGATCGCGGCCGCGCCGCCGAGCGCCGCGAAGAACTTGGCGGCGTTCCGCCGGGTCGACTGGAGGCGGTCCTCCTCGTAGTCGACTTCGGACTGTGCCTGAGCGTCGGTGTCGGCGTCAGTGTCGTCGTTCGTAGACATGGTCAGTGATCGCGTTCCTCCGCGACCTCGATGGTCGGCATGAAGTGCGTGTAGTACATCAGAATGGTCTCGGAGAGGGAGAGCGCGAGGATCGCACCGTAGAACCCGAGGAACTGGTTCCGCGAGAGCCCCATGACCTCGCCGGCGAACAGCACGGCGAAGACGGCGCTCAGGAACGTGAACAGGCCCATGAGCCAGACGGCTCGAAGGCTAGCGTCCGCGGGATAATACGCGATGATCCGTCTATGCGCGTTCTGGAGGAAATTCGGCACGTACGGAAGCGAGTCGCCTTCGCCGGGGTAGAGTGGCTCCGTCCGTCTCCCCACGTTGTGTGCGTAGCGCACTTGCGCGTAGAGAACGCCGACGAGCGCGAAGAGGGCGATCCACGAGATGATGCCGGCCACGTAGACCGAGATCTCCGTGGGCATCGTCACGAACTGTCCCGTCGGCGCGAGTGAGACGTTCTCCCCTGACTGTAGGGCGATCTGCTCGAAGCTATTCCCTCCGCTCGCGATCGCGATGCCCCACATCGGCATGAGGACGATGCCGATGAGCACCAGTATGATGGCCGTTTCGCGTCTCATTGTTTGGTTTCGAAGTCCCGGCGCGCCAGCGGCGCTCGGTACTCGTCGCTATTTGGGTGTTACCCGGTTACGTACATCCTTGTTTCGGTTATGCTCCGGCGAGAGCGGGAGCAGGCGATCGAAACACACTCAATCCGGGGTTGAGTACACCCCTGCACGGACGGCGTTGTTATGAAACGGAGGCAGTTCATCACCAAGGCAGGTGGCGCGGGGCTCGCCGCGAGCGGTATCGTCGGCTCCGCCGCCGCACAGGAGAGTGGGGGCGACGATCCTCGGACGGGATCGGGGACAAAGAGCGACCCGTACGTCGTCGAGATGCGTACCGAGGGATCGGATTACCTCTTCGATCCGGTCGGGCTCTACGTCGAGCCGGGCGACTACGTCCAGTGGGTCAACGCGAGCGGGAGCCACTCGACGACGTCGTACTCCTCGTCGAACCCGCAGGCGAGCACCGACCTCATCCCCGAGGGCGCCGAGCCGTGGAACAGCGGCACGCTCCAAGAACAGGATGCGACGTTCACCTATCAGGTCCAAGCGACCGGCACGTACGACTACTACTGCATCCCGCACAAGACGCTCGGGATGGTCGCACGCATCGTTTGCGGCGAGCCCGGCGGCCCGGCAGCGGGCGAGGAGCCGCCGGATGCGGTCGGGAGCGGTGTCCTCCCGGATTCCGAGACGATCGTCGAGAAGAAGGCGCTCGAATACCCGTACATTCCGGAGACCGGCGGCGGCCCCTTACCCGGACTCGCCCTCGGCGGCGCCGCGCTGTTCGGCCTCGGGAACGTCTACCTGCTGAGTCAGACGGACCGCTTCTCCGGGCGGTACAGCGAGGACGCACCCGACGACACCGAGATCTAGATCAACGCCGTCGCGGCGACTCGAGTTCGATGTCCGCCGCGTCGAGTCGCTCTTCGACTTCCGCGCGCTTCTCCTGGTGCTCTTCGAGGAACTCCGCCATGAGCGTCGCCGCCTGTTCCTTACAGTCACCACAGAGCCGCTCGCCCTCCCGGCACTCCTCGTAGACGCGTTCGGCGAACTCGTCGTCGTCAGACGCGAGGAGGTAGGCGTAGAGTTCGTACACCGGGCAGTCGTCCGGTTCGCCCCCGAGTTCGCGCTGTTCCTCGGCGCTCGTCCGACCACCGGTGGTCGCCGCCTTCACCTTGTCGTACCCCTCTTCGGGGTCGTCGAGGAGGCTGATGTGGCTGGCCGGGATCGAGGAACTCATCTTCCCGCCAGTCAACCCCGTCATGAAGCGGTGGTAGATGGAGGAGGGCGGGACGAAGCCGTAGCCACCGTGATCGACCTCGATTTCGCGGGCGAGATCCGCCGCGGCCCCGCGGTCCATCTCGAAACTGTCGACGTGACCCTCGAAGACGCGCTTCTCACCCTCGACGGCGTCGATGAGGGCTTCGAAGGCCTCCTCCGTCGCGTTCCGGTCAAGGAAGCGCACGCGCGGGCGGAGCGGCTCCTTACCCGCGGCGCGGAGCTTCTCGACGACGCCGTCGCGGGCTGCGTCCCCGTCCCCGTCCTCGTCGAGATCCGCGTCCGCGAGCCAGTCAGCTGCGGCGACGCAGCGCACCGGCTCGTCGGCTTCGGGGTCGGCGAGCGCATCGTAGGCTCGCGCCAGCAGCGCGCGTTCGGCGTCGCCGTCGACCTCGAAGGAAGCGTACGCCTCCGTGACGCCGAAATACCGCGTTCTGGCGGCGAGGTCGCGCGCGAATCGGACGTGCGGGTCTTGGTCCGGCCCGACCGGGATGACGGTCGGCTTCGGCTCGTCCAACTGGGGGCTGAGGATGTCCGCCATCTGGGTGACGACGGACTGCATGTGCGAGACGTCCGTCTCGCCGTCGAAGCCGTAGATGGACTGGAACTCGGAGAAGTTGGCCTCGATCCCGAGTTCGAAGGCGAGATCCTGGACGTTGCGGTTCGTCGACTGCCGGTAGAGCGTCCCTTCCTCGGGGTCGAAGCCGAGCGCGAGCAGCGAGAGGAGATAGTCCCGCGTGTGCTCGTCGATCTCCGCCCAGGAGAGGTCGCGCGCCGCGTGCGCTTCGAGGTCGGCGATGAGCGCGGTCGCATCGCCGCCCTGCGCTTGGTGCCAGATGATCTCGTCGAAGACCATCTTGTGGCCGATGTGGGGGTCGCCGGTCGGCATGAACCCGGAGAGCGCGGCGAACGGCTCGTCGTCACGCATCGCCTCGAGAACGCGCCGGTAGTCGCGGTGGCCGAAGATGATCGCCCGGCGCATCAGGTAGTGGGGGGTCGGGACGTCGCCGAGGACGTCCTCGAAGGCCTCGATGCCGAACTCCTCGAAGAGTTTGCGGTAGTCGGAGACGGTCGAGGATCCCCAGGGGTCAAGCGCGAGCTCGTCAGCGCCGTCCGTGGTCTCCGTCCCGCCGTCCGTCGCGGCCGTGTCCGTGTGGTCTGCAGTCATAAATTAGGGCGTGAGTCGGCTCGCGGCGAGCCAGGTGATGTCGTCTCTGTGTGCCAGCGCAAAAACCATTCGCTTCCGTACCCCGTGGGCGAGTCTGACGTCGAGCGCGAGGTGGCGGGGGTCGAAGACGTGGGCGGGCTCGAGACAGCGCACGAGCCACTCCGAGTGGCCGAGGTCGTCGACGTCCGAGACGTCGGCGTAGGTGCGGAAGTCCGCGCCGAATTTGAAGCCGGTCTTGGGAACCAGTCCGCGGTCCCGGAGTTCCCGGTACGTCCGAAGCCGTCGGTCGAAGCGCCCGCGTTCGACCGCACGGCCCCGCTCGACGAGCGCGTTCACGTCGCCGTCGCGCTCCGGGAGGACGAGATCGCCCTCCGCGGCGAGGTATGCAGCCTCGACCAGCGAGAGTTGGACGGCATCGACGTCCGAGGCGCGACTAGAGAGCTCTTGGCCGTAGAAGGCCGATCGATGGAGCGCCGTCGGGGGCTCCCAGACGACGACGCGGTCGTCGAGGAGGACACCTTCGGCTGGTTCATCAAGTTCGTACTCGGTGTCGCCCTCCGGAGTGACGCGTTCGGTTTCGAGGTAAGTGAGTTCCGACTCCTCGTCGACGACGGCGAGCACGGTGTCGCCGAGTTCGGCTGCGGGGACGTCGGTGCGTTCGCCGACGACGCGGACGCGGTAGGCGATCTCGTCGTCACGGGGGCCCTTTCCACGGGGGTAGACGACGAAATCCTCGTCGCCCGGGTCGTCGATCCAGTCCTCGCGGGCGGGCGAGAGGTAGAACCCCCGATCCCGGAGGTCCATGTAGACGAGAAAGCGGGTGCTGAAGCCGCTGTCGCCGGACGCGAGGAACTCGCGGAACCCCATTCCCTCGACGGCCTCGAGTTCGCCGCGAAAGAGGAGATGCGCCGCCTCGACGCGAGAGAGGGCGATCTCGTTCCCGCTTCGTGGCACCCCGTAGCCGCTGGCGTCGTGGAACCGCTGGCGGGCGTCGTCGCCGACGACGACCCGATCCCCCCGGAGGTGACCGTTCATACGGACACCGTGCGACGCCGGCGACCAAAGGGGCTACGGTGCGGTCCGCGCGTCCCGCGACCGTCGCTCGCGTTTGGCCCGCCCGGGAGGCCCGATTGCGGCGCGGCGGTTACGGCGCGCGCGCCGGACACGCCGTGGCGAGACAGCGCTCGCCGCTCGGCGTCTCGAAGCGCGGCCCGCCGCAGTCACACTCGCCGGCGACCGTCCCCGTCGGGACCGCGTACGCGTTGTCGCAGTCGGCACAGCGGGCGCGGAGAGCGTTGCGCCGCTCGATGTGGAGGGTCCCCCCGCAGGCGGGGCAGTCCCACGCGCCGTCGAAGCGCTCGCGCACCGCCGCGTCGATCGACTCGCAGTGGCGATCGAGACAGACCTCGAAGACCGCACCGCGTTCGACGCGGATCCGCGGCAGTCCACACCGCGCACACGTGTCGTCGAGCACCGTCGCATCCCGCGGGAGGGGGTAGCGCGCTCGACAGCCGACACAGACGACGTTGCCGCGCGCACGCACGAGCGGGCCGTCACAGTCCGGGCACGTCCCCACCTCGGGTCCGGCGGGCGTCACGGGCGCGAAGGTGTCGAGCGTCGTCTCGTGGCTCCGCACGTCGAGGCGTTCGGTCCCCGACCCGGCGACGAGGCGGACGCCGTCCGCGTCGCTCGCGTAGCGGACCACGTCGGCGCGTGTCAGCCACGACGCGGGCTGATAGCCGTCGGCGTCGTGGACGAGGACGGTGTTGTCGGGTTTGACGAGCACGATCACCTCGCCGCGTTTCTCGGTGCAGTCTGTGTCCTCATAGGAGACGGTACAGTCGCCGGCCAGCACGCGGGTCGCGTCCTGCATCGGGGTAACGTGGCCCCGTCACCGTAGAAGAACCCTCAGACGATCTCGACGGTCCGTGTCTCGGAGACGGTGTCGAGGACGGTCTCGGGAAAGACGACCTCGACGGCGTAGACGAGCGCGTCGTCGTCCGCGCCGAAGACGCCAACGGGGAGCGTCGTCGCGTCGTCAAGGTACGTGGACGTGCTCGTCATCTCGACGGTCTCACCGGTTCCGCCATTTCGAGTCGCGGTGACGCGGCAGACGACGCGGGCGGGCCCGCCATCGTTTCGCACCGTCACCTCGCGCATGTCGTTCTCGCCGCGCGCGACCGCGTCTGGGAAGTCGCCCCAGTCGATGGAGAGGGCAGGGAGCGCCGCAGCCTGCTCGATCACGGCGTCCGCGACGCCGCCCGACAGCCCCGCGTCCACGAGGCCGTCCCGGCCCGCCGCGCGCACGTCGGCAACGCTCGTAATTCCCTCGTCGACGAGATGGTGAGCGCGACCAGCGCCGACGCCGTCGAGCGCGGTGAGTTCGACCGCCTCCGCTGGGACACCGGTGTCGATCGGGGCTTCGAGGCGGTGAGCGAGGTTCGCGCCGTCCGGCTCGTCGAAGCGTTCGAGGAACTCCGCGAGCGCGGCGAGCAGGCGGAGGGCGTTCTGGCGGATGACCCACGCATCGGAGCGGAGTTCGGGCGGCGTCGACCCGCGCATCGCACCGTAGAGGACGCCGAGGACCTTTCGCGGACCCGCCTCGAGGTCGTCGCCGCGCTCGCCGAGGACGGACGCGACGGCTTCGCGCTCGTCGCGGCGGGCACTCACGCTCTCGAACTCCGAGGCGCGCGCGACGGCACGGAGGACGCCCGCCTCGTCGACGTCGCCCTCGGCGAGGTCGCGGAACCCGACCGCAGTGTCCATGTCGAGGTAGTACGTCGAGGTGAGCATGCCCAACTGGGTGGCGGTCAGTCCGAGGTCGTCGTGTGCGCGGACGAACCCCTCCTCGATCAGGTCGTCGAGGACGCCGCGCACCCGCTCGCGGACGTTCGCGAAGTCGTACGCCTCGGGGGCGGACTGCGCACGCCGGTAGTAGAAAGTCGTCTCCAGCCACGCCATCACGTCGTCGAGATCGTCGACCGTCCCCATGGCGATCTCCGCGTTCAGGTGCTCCGGGAGGTCGGCGGCGAGCGCGGACTCGATCTCCTTGCCCTCACGGAGGAGTGTCCTGTACTTGTCCGCCTCCGCGTTGTCGCAGACGACCCAGCCGTAGCCGACGTCGTCGTATCCCGGACGGCCCGCACGCCCGAGCATCTGGAGAACGTCGAGTGGGCTCATGTCGACTTCACCCTCAAGAGGCTCGTGGTACTTCGTGTCGCGGATGACGACGCAGCGCGCGGGAAGGTTGACACCCCACGCGAGCGTCGACGTCGAGAAGAGGAGGCCGATCTTTCCCTCCCGGAACCACGCCTCCACGCGGTCCTTGTCGTTCTTCGAGAGCCCGGCGTGGTGGAACGCCACGCCGTCCAACACACTCTTGCGGAGGGTGTCGTTGTCGAGTTCCTCGGCCGCGGTGTGGAAGTCGTAATCGCCGCGCGCACCCATCGGGACGTCGCGCTCCGCGAGTTCGTCGCGGGCCTTCTCGGCGGCCCGGACGGTGTCCTGTCTGGAGGCAACGAAGACGAGCGCCTGGCCGTCCTCGCGGAGGTGGGGTTCGGCCCGGTCGAGGGCCTTGTAGAGGCGTCTATATTTGTCCGCGAAGGAGTTGTCGCCGTGGACGTAGGTCGTGACGTCCGCGTGGAGGTCGACCGGCCGGTATTCGTCGCCGAACTGGAAGGTGCACTCGGGGGGCGCGTCGAGCCACGCAGCGACGTCCTCGACGTTCGGCATCGTCGCGGAGAGCGCGACGATCCGAGGGGCACAGAGGCGCCGGAAGCGTGAGACGACGACCTCCAACACCGACCCGCGGTGGTCGCTATCGAGGAGGTGGACCTCGTCGATGACGACGACGTCGACGTCCGTGACGAACGAATATCGCGGCGAGTCGTGTTTGCGGGTCGCCGAGTCGGCCTTCTCGGGGGTCATCACGAGGACGTCGGCGCGCTCGGCGCGCCGCGGGTCGAGGTCGCGTTCGCCCGTGACGACGTACACTGAGTAGCCGAGGGCTTCGAAGCGTTCCCACTCCTCTTCCTTCTCGTTGGTGAGCGCGCGCAGCGGCGCGACGAAGAGCGCGGTCCCGCCGGACGCGAGCGCGCGACAGATCGCCAGTTCGGCGAGCGCGGTCTTACCGGAACCCGTGGGGGCGGCGACGACGACGTTGCCGTCGCGTTCCGTGAGGGCGGGGACGGCCTCGCGTTGCATCCGATTGAACTCATCGAAGGGGAAGGCGTCCGCGAACTCCGGGACCGCCTCGGCGACCTGCATTGTCGGGTAGTGGAAGGGCGGGCGGCGGGGAAAGCGTTTCCGTCCCGCGCCGCACGGCGTGGCGCCGACGGCCTTTTCCCGCGTACGCGGCCTATCGTGTGACATGCACACGGTCACGCTCGGCCCCACGGGGACGTACTCGCATCGCGCCGCGGGCGCGGTCGCCACCGACGATGAGATCGAGTTCCGCGAGTCCATCCGCGAGATCGTGAACGCGGTGGCGGACGGCGACGCCGCACGCGGTGTCGTCCCCATCGAGAACAGCATCGAAGGGAGCGTCACGGAGACGCTGGACGCCCTCGCGGAGCGCGACGTCGCGGTCGTCCGCGAGGTCATCACGCCGATCAAACACGGCCTCCTCGCCCAGTCCGAGACGTTCGACACCGTGGCGAGCCACCCGCAGGCGCTCGCGCAGTGCCGCGAGTACCTCGACGAGAACTACCCGGACGCGACCATCGAGGCCGTCGCGTCCACTGCCCGCGGCGTCGAACTCGCCGCGGAGGACCCGAGCGTCGCCGGCATCGGCCACCCGGACAACGCGACGGGCGACCTCCGAGTGATCGCTGCGGACATCCAGGACCGACGGTCGAACGCGACGCGCTTCTTCGTGCTCGCGCCGCCCGAGGAACGCACCGAGGCCGGCGGAAAGTCGAGTTTCGTCGTTTACCCGGGCGCGAACTACCCCGGGCTCCTCCTCGAACTCCTCGAACCGTTCGCGGATCGGGGCGTCAACCTCACGCGCGTCGAGTCACGCCCGAGCGGTGACCACCTCGGCGACTACCTCTTCCACCTCGACGTCGACGGCGGCCTCTTCGAGGAGCGGACGCAGGCGGCGCTCGCGGAGGTCGAGGAGATCGCGGAGAACGGCTGGGTGCGGCGACTCGGAAGCTACGATGTCGAGCACGTGGTGTAAGTCGGTCCGGCGTCGCCAGACCGACTGAACGGACGACCGACGAAGCCGTGAGTCAGGGCGAGACCTCGCCGAACGATCGAACGGGGAGGCACGCCCGTGAGTAGGGCGGCCGATGAGGCCGACCGAACACGCGAGCGACAGCGTCGCTCACCGAAACGAGATGTCGTCGCCCGAGAACACCGGGCGACCCTGCTCGTATCTACTACTTGTGCCGAGAGACACTTAAACGACGTTCGCCGAGGACACAACGGGGAAGTGGCGACGGCGCGTCCGGTATCGTATGCTCGAGGAAGGCGACGACGCGCCCGCGGTCACGGCGACGAATCAGGACGGAGAGACGGTGACCCTCGATTTCGAGACACCGACGGTGCTCTACTTCTACCCGCGCGACGACACCCCGGGGTGTACGGTGGAGGCGAAAGGCTTCGACGCGGAGTTGGCGGCGTACGACGAGGCCGGCGTCACGGTCTACGGGGTCTCGACGGACGACGCGTCCTCCCACCGGGAATTCCGCGAGAAGTACGGCTTGGCGGTGGACCTGCTCGCCGATCCCGAGGGCGAGCTCGCGGCCGCCTTCGACGTCGACACGTCGGGCGGGGCGGCGGAGCGCGTGACGTTCGTGCTCGCCGACGGCGAAGTGCAGGCGGCGTATGCGGGCGTCTCGCCGGATGGGCACGCGGAGGAAGTGCTAGCGGACATCCGGAGCTCCGGACTACTCCCCGAGGAGTGAGTCGATAGCGGCCGCGGCCTCATCGACGGCCGTCCGCCACGCCCCGTCGGGGGTCGCACCGTGCTTCGGCGGCGCGACGCCGAGGGTGAAGGCATCATAGGCGAAGCCGTCGAGGTGGTCGCTCGCGAGCGTGCCGACGAATTCCGCGTTTTGACGCTTCGAGGAGACGCCGCCAGAGTCGAGCGCGTAGTAGTCGCTGAACAGGTGGACGAGCCGAACGTCACGGTCGAAGTCGCCCTCGTGGGCGTAGCGCGCGAGCTTCACGGGGTTGTTCGCGGGGTCGGCCCTGCGCATCTCGACTTCCACGAGAACGAGCGGCGCGGCCGCGTCGGTCGGGACGCCCGCGACGTCGACCGGCGTCCGTCGCGCGTACCACTCCGTCTCCCACGAACGCGCGGGATAGCGCGCGGCGAGGGCGTCGCGCAGATGGGCGTGGACGCGGTCGGTGAAGTCGGCCACGAGCTGGAGCTGGGCGCGTGCCACCGAAAGGCTTCCCCCCGCGATGGGAGGCCTTTTGGCCCGCGACGGTGAACGACGGGGCATGACCTACGAGCCGCGCCGACTGGAGCGAAAATGGCAGGAGCGCTGGGAGGACGGCGGGCGGTACGAAGCCGATCCGGGCGACGACGAGGACGCGACGTTCGTGACGGTCCCGTACCCCTACCCCAGCGGGGGGATGCACATCGGCCACGCCCGAACGTACACCGTCCCGGACGTCTACGCACGCTATCGCCGCCTCCAGGGCGACGACGTCCTCTTCCCCATCGCGTGGCACGTCACGGGAACGCCGATCATCGGCGCAGTCAACCGCCTCCAGAAGGGCGAGGAAGAACAGCTCTCCGTCCTGCGCGACACGTACAACGTCCCCGAGGACGAACTAGAGGATCTGGAGACGCCGATGGGGTTCGCGCGCTACTTCATCGAGAACCACTACAAGCGCAACATGAAGTCCCTCGGCCTCAGCATCGACTGGCGCCGGGAGTTCACGACGAATGATCGGCGCTACTCGAAGTTCGTCACGTGGCAGTACGAGACCCTCCGCGAGGACGACCGCCTCGAGAAGGGGTTCCACCCCGTGAAGTACTGCACGGAGGAGGAGAACCCCGTCACCACGCACGACCTGCTGGAGGGCGAGGACGCCGAGCGCCAGGAGTACACGCTCGTCAAATTCGGCTTGGGTGACACCAAAGTCCCGATGGCGACGCTGCGCCCGGAGACGGTGCGCGGCGTGACGAACGCCTACGTGAAGCCGGACGGGCGCTACGTCGAGGCCGAAGTCGATGGGGAGACGTGGCTCATCAGCCACGACGCCGCACACAAGCTCACGCTCCAGCAGCGCGACGTCGAGATCGTCGACGAATTTAGGGGAGAGGCGCTCGTCGGCGAGCGCGTCGAGAACCCCGTGACGGGCGAGGACGTCCTGATCCTCCCCGCGGAGTTCGTGGACCCGGACAACGCGACGGGCGTCGTCATGTCCGTGCCGGCGCACTCGCCGGACGACTGGATGGCCCTCGAGGCCGCGAAAGAAGACGACGAGCGGATGCGCGAGTACGGCATCGACCCCGCCGAAGTGGCCGAGATCGAGCCGAAGGCGATCATCGACGTGGAGGCGTACGACGACGTCTTCCCGGCGCGCGCCGCCGTCGAAGAACACGGGATCACGAGCGCGGACGACCCCGCACTTGAGGAGGCCACCCAGGAGGTCTACAACCGCGAGTTCCACGCCGGGACGCTGAAAGACATGTACGGCGAGTACGCGGGGAGAGTCGTCGAGGACGTTCGGGACGAGCTCGCGGCGCGCTACCGCGAGTCGGGCGACTTCGACGCGATGTACGACTTCTCGGAGCCCGTCGTCTGTCGCTGCGGCGGAAAAGTGGAGGTCGCCGAGCAGGAGACGTGGTTCCTCACGTACAACGACGAGGACTGGAAGGCGCTCGCGCACGAGGCGGTGTCGAACATGGACGTCGTCCCGGAGACCTCCCGTGATCAGTTCGACCACACGATCGACTGGCTCGAAGAGTGGCCGTGCATCCGGAACTACGGGCTCGGGACGAAGCTCCCGTGGGACGACGACTTCGTCATCGAGCCGCTCTCGGACTCGACGATCTACATGGCGTACTACACGATCGCCCACCGGATCGAGGACGTCCCCCCGGAGGAGCTCACGACGGAGTTCTTCGACGCGCTCTTCGACGGCCCCGAGGCGGTCGAGGGCGAGGCGCCCGAGCGCGCCCTCGAGCTCCGCGAGGAGTGGGACTACTGGTACCCCGTCGACTACCGCGTGTCGGGGAACGACCTCATCTCCAATCACCTGACGTTCTTCCTCTTCCACCACGCGGACCTCTTCGAGCGCGCGAACTGGCCGGAGGGCGTCGCCATCATGGGGATGGGTCTCTTGGAGGGCGAGAAGATGTCCTCATCGAAGGGCCACGTCGTCCTCCCCGCCGAGGCCATCGAGGAGTACGGCGCGGACACGGTACGCTTCTTCCTCCTGAACTCCGCCCAGCCGTGGCAGGATTACGACTGGCGCGCCGACGAGGTCGCCTCGACGCGCAAGAGCCTCGATCGCTTCTACGAGCGCGCGACGGACGTCATCGACCTCGAGGCCCCAGCGCGCGAGGACGTCGAGTTGCGGCAGATCGATCGCTGGCTCCTCTCGCGCCTCCAGCGGACGATCGAGCGGACGACGCGCGCGATGGATGAGTTCGAAACACGCAGTGCCTCCCAAGAGGCCTTCTACCGCTTTGAGGAGGACCTGCGCTGGTACCGCAAGCGCACGGACACCGAGCGGCCGGCCGCCAAGTGGGTGCGACAGGAAGTCCTGCGCACGCGCTTGCGCCTGCTCGCGCCCGTCGTGCCGTTCCTCGCGAACGAGCTCCACGAGGCCTTGGACGGCGTGCCGGTCGAGGACGCCGCGTGGCCGAGCGTCGATCACGACCTAGAGAGCACGCGCGTCGAAGTCGAGGAGGAACTCATCGAGTCGCTCGTCGACGACGTTCGCGACATCGTGGACATCACGGGCACCGACCCCGACGCCATTACCGTCTACACGCCCGCAAAGTGGAAGGGGACGGTGTTCGAGACGGTCGCGGAGACCGGCCCGGACGTCGGCGCTGTGATGGGAAAAGTGATGCAGAAGGAGTCGCTTCGCGAGCGGGGGGACGCCGTCAACGACCTCGTTCAGGACCTCGTCGCGGACGTGCGAGAGTACGACGATGAGGAGTTGGCAGCGCTCGAAGCCGTCGACGAGACCGAACTGTACGCGGACGCCGCAGGGTTCCTCGCCCGAGAGTTCGACGCGGCCGTCGACGTCGTCGCGGAAGCGGACGCGACGGACGAGAAGGCCGCACAGGCGGTGCCGTTCCGCCCGGCGATCCGCCTCGAGTGATGGGGTACGGGGCGATCGGAAGCCGGGGGGCTTAATCCCCCGGCCGCCGAAGCCGCCCGTATGACCACCGAAGCGCCGCGGACGCTACGCGAGAAACTGAAGCGGACGCTCTCGCCGCACATCGAGGAGGGCGGGCTGACGGGGCGGGCCGAGATGGACTTCTTCGGCCTGCTCTACCTCCTCGTCATCCTCGTGCTCGTGATCCCGCTGCTCCCCTTCCTTCTCGTCACGCACGTCCTCAACTCGATGGTGCGCTCGTTCTACGATCCGTTCCGTCGGCCGCGGGACTGATCAGACGCCGAGCAGGTCGAACGCCGTCCCGTTCTCCCGCTCGCGTGCGTGCTCATAGACGACGTGTGCGGCCGCGACGTCCTGGATGGCGAGGCCGGTGGAGTCGAAGACGGTTACACCGTCCACGTCGGTGCGGCCCGCCTTCGCACCGACGACGATTTCGCCGAGTTCGGCGTAGAGGTCGTCGTCGTCGAGGACCCCGGCACTCCACGGGACGTTGATTTCACCCGAGTGCGTCGTCTGCGCGTAGTCGTCGATGACGAGCGTCGCGGCGAGCAGGATCTCATCGGCGAGTTCGTGTTTGCCGGCGGCGTCCGCACCCATCGCGTTGACGTGCGTGTGCTCGCCGAGGTCGTCGGCGTCGACGATCGGTTCCGAAACGGGCGTGACGGTCGAGAGCACGTCGCAGTGACCGGCCTCGCTGATCGACCCCGCGCGGACGTCGAACTCGTCGCCGAACCGGGCGATGAAGCGCTCGATTCGCTCCTCGCGCAGGTCGCTCACGACGACCTCCGTAATGTCTCGTACCTGGCTGATCGCCTCCAGTTGGGTGTAGGATTGGACGCCGGCGCCGACGATTCCGAGAGACGTCGCGTCCGGGACGGCGAGCGCGTCGGTGGCGACGGCGGCCGCCGCACCCGTGCGCTTCATCGTGAGCACCGTCCCGTCCATGATGGCGAGCGGATAGGCGTTCTCCGGGTCGGAGTAGATCATCGTCCCCATCACCGTGGGAAGGTCGAACGAGTCGGGGTTGTCCGGGTGGGCGTTCACCCACTTGATGCCGGCGGCGTCCCACTCGCCCGCATCGAGGTACGCGGGCATCGAGCGGAAGTCGCCGTTGTACTGCGGGAGGTCGATGTAGGACTTTGCGGGCATCTGTGCGTCGCCGCGCTCGTAGGCGGCGAAGGCCTCGCGGACCGCCGGGACGAGTTCGGCCATGGTGGCGTTGGCGTCCACGTCGTCCGTGTCGAGGAGAAGCGTCTCCATACTCGGCAGTGGGCCGACGGACACTTAGAACGCGCGACGCGCGGGCGAGCGAACCACCACACTGATTATACTGTTCGCGGCCCAACGGCAGCGCATGAGAGCTCACAGCGTCCTATCGTCGGTGGCGACGGTGTCGCTCGTCCTCGCGCTCGGGACCATCGGCGGATGGTTGCCCTTCCCGAAGGTCGTCGTGTTCTTCCTCCTCGGGATCACCGTCTGCCTCGCCGTCGTCCTCTTCTTCCTCACCGCCTACCGGATGACGCAGGGCGTGTTCGCCGCCGAAAATCCGGTCTGAAACGAGGGAACTGTACCCGTCGATCGCGGGCGAGCGTCGAAAGAAACGGAGTCGGTAGTCGAGCGTGCGGTGCGAGACGGATCGTGGGTTGTGTGGGTTGTGGCCTGAACCGACGCTTACATAGCGCCGCCCATGCCGCCCATACCGCCCATGCCGCCCATACCGCCGGGCGCGCCGCCGGGACCGCCCGCGCCGCCGGGCCCTTCGTCGCCGCCGTCGTCCGCGTCGACCTGCCCACCGGCGAGGTCGCCCGCGGCGATGACGTCGTCGATGCGGAGGATCATGACGGCCGCTTCCGTCGCACTCTCGATGGCCTGCGTCTTCACGCGGAGGGGCTCAACGACGCCCTCCTCCTGCATGTCGATGACCTCGCCCGTGTAGGCGTCGAGGCCGGCGCTCGTGTCACCGTCCGCGTGCTGCGCGCGGAGGTCGACGAGGGAGTCGATCGGGTCAAGCCCGGCGTTCTCGGCGAGGGTGCGCGGGCCGACTTCGAGGGCGTTGGCGAACGCCTCGACGGCGAGCTGCTCGCGCCCGCCGACGGAGTCCGCGTAGTCGCGGAGTTCGAGGGCGAGTTCGGTCTCCGGGGCACCGCCGCCGGGGAGCACCTGCCCGTCCTCGAGAGTGACGCGCACGACGCCGAGCGAGTCCTCGATGGCGCGCTCGACCTCGTCGACGACGTGCTCGGTGCCGCCGCGGAGGATGAGGGTGACGGACTTGGCGTCCGCGACGTCCTCGACGAAGATGCGCTCGTCGCCGCCGATGTCCTTCTGGGCGACGCTGCCGGCCTCACCGAGGTCCTCGGCCTCGATCTCCTTCGCGGAGGAGACCGGGGTCGCGCCCGTCGAACGGGCGAGTCGGCTGAGGTCGGAGTCCTTCACGCGGCGGACGGCGAGGATGCCCTCCTGCGCGAGGTAGTGCTGGGCCATGTCGTCGATGCCGCCGTCGACGAAGACGACGTTCGCACCGGACGCGGCGATGGCGTCGACCATCTCCTTGAGCTGCTCCTCTTCCTGGTCGAGGAACTCCTGGAGCTGGTCGGGGTCGGTAACGTTGACCTCGGTGTCGATCTCGGTCTCCTGGACTTCGAGCGCGCCGTCGATGAGCGCGATCTTGGCGTCCTCGACGCCGAAGGGCATGTTCTCGTTGACGCGCTCCTTGTCGACGATGACGCCCTCGACGAGCTCGGAGTTGTCGATGGAGCCACCGGTGACCTTCTCGACTTTGATGTTGTCAGTGTCGACGACGCCGTCGTCGGCGACGGCCTGCGCGGCCTGCACGACGAGACCGGAGAGGGCGTCCTTCGCGTTCTCGGCGCCCTTACCCGTCATCGCCGTAGCGGCGATCTGTTCGAGGTGTTCGGTGTCGTCGGCGTCGATGTCGATGGCGATCTCGGAGAGGATCTCCTTCGCCTGCTCCGCGGCCCGACGATACCCCTGCGCGAGCGTGGTGGCGTGAATGTCCTGCTCGAGCAGGTCCTCGGCCTCGTCGAGCAGTTCACCGGCGACGATGACCGCGGAGGTGGTGCCGTCACCGACCTCGTTCTCCTGTGTCTCGGCGACCTCGACGATCATGTTGGCCGCCGGGTGCTCGATGTCCATCTCCTTGAGGATGGTGACACCGTCGTTCGTGACGACGACGGACCCCTGGGAGTCGACGAGCATCTTGTCCATCCCCTTCGGGCCGAGCGTCGTCCGAACGGACTCGGCGACGGCTTTCCCGGCGGAGATGTTCATCGACTGTGCGTCCTCTCCCGACGTTCGCTGCGAATCGTCGGAGAGTACGATCAGCGGCTGGTTGCCCATCTGCTGCGCCATAATCACTCGCTGATTGTTTGCCGTTCTATATAAAGCTTTGGGAGATGTGCCTGAGCGCGTCGTAGACGGCCCGAATATAGTGTGAGAGACAATGACAACGTGAGTATTTAACAACCGTCCGCTCCGGTCGGCCGTCCGGTAGCCGTCAGGTGTAACAACAGAGACGGAGTAGGGAGTCGCTCTTCGCTCTCGTCACGCCGAGAGTGGACTGTCAGCCCGAGTACTCGTGGTACTCCATTCCCTGATGTTTGAGTTCCTCGACGTGCTTTCGTTCGAGGAAGGAGTAGACCGAACCATGCGGAGCGCCGTCGAGGAGCATCTCCGCCGCCGAGCGGGCGACGTCCACCTCGTTCGGGCCGCCGATCACCCCGAACGTCGACCCGTAGATGACGACGGCCGCACCCGTGAGCTCCTCGATGAGTTCACGCGTACGACCGTTCTCGCCGATGAGTCGGCCCTTCTTCCGCCGGAGGTCGTTGTCGTTGCGCGCCGCGCGCTCGATGTCGATGGTCTCGAAGAGGCGCATGTCGTCGTCGAGCAGCGTGAGCGCCGCGTCGGGGTCGAACCCGCGACCGATCGCCCGCACGATGTCGGGTGCTTTCATACCGCGGATCGGATCACCGGTCTTCTCGACCGCGACCGCGCCGTCGTCGGAGTTCACGTCGAGGCTGACCTCCGCCGACCGCTCGATACGGCGCAGGGTCTCGCCGCCTTCCCCGATGAGGACCCCGATGCGGTCCTGCGGAATTTTGACGTGTTGGGTCATATGCAGTCGGCTACGGGACGAAGCGGTTTAAGACTTACACGCCGCGCGCGGCGTCGTCATGGTGGCGAGCGGAGGTATGATAAATCAAATGCTACGATATCAAATTCGTCGGTGCGGCGCGGTTCCCGGAGAACCCCCTCCCACGCTGGCGGCGCGTGCGGTTGCTCGGCACAGCCGAGTCCTCCACTGTGCCGAGGCACACCGTGCAAGCGTGTCGCGGCTACCTCGCGGTTTTGGGGTTCAGGACCGAAGCTGACCTCGATGGCGCGGGAAGTGCACCGCCAGGGCAAACGCCCACTCGGGGGCGGCGCGCGCGTGCTCGATCACTAAATCTGGTCGCCGAGTAGTGCGTCGATCGACAGTCGAGTGACCCCGACGGTACCCCTCGCCGCGTTCGCCGACGTAATCCGAGACGGCACGCCGAGGTGGCCCCAGTCCGGCTGCCGGCCACGTGTCGAACGTGCCGACGCCATTTTCTAGCGGAGAACGACCGGCCGCGGCGTCAACGACGAGTCCGTCGGCCCTGACCGAGGACCCCACAAGACGACGATACCGATGGGCGTCGGACAATCCGAGGCGCGAACGAACTGCGGAGAGGGGGATGCTTCGTTCATTCTATATCTCGGCATATGGTTTATACGGTCGTCGGCGGCGTCGGATAAAGAAGTCTAAAACGGCGTTTATCGGCGCGTAGAGATCTTGAAGGGCGAGGAAAGAGTTACTCGCCGGCGTCGCCGCTCGGATCGGCGTCGACGGACGTGACGTGGTCGTAGAGTGCGTCGGGATCTGCGTCGACGCCCTGACGGGAGAAGAACGCGGCGACGTTCTCGCAGTCGCGACGGAGGAACTCCGCGGCGTTGCCGTGGTGGACGGTGACAGCCTGACCGACGTCGATGATCGTGAGTTCGCCGTCGTGAACGACGATGTTGTACTCGGAGAGGTCGCCGTGGACGAGGCCGGCCCCGAAGAGGCGTTGCATGTACTCGCGGACGACGTCGTACGCGGTTGCGGGGTTCTCGAGGGTGACGTCGTGGAGCGTCGGTGCGGGATCGGTGGCCTCGCCGATGAGTTCCATCACGAGGACGTTGCGCTGCACCGCGATGGGCGTCGGGACGCGGACGCCGGCATCGTGGGCGCGAGCGAGGTTCGCGAACTCCTTGCGCGTCCACGCGAGCACGATCGCCTTCTTGTCGCCTCGGATCCCCTCGAAGCGCGGGTCGCCTTCGAGGTAGTCGCGCATATGCTGGAAGTTCGAGGCGTTGATCCGGTAGACCTTGACGGCGACGTCGTCGCCCTCGGGCGCACTCGCCTCGTAGACGTTCGCCTCCTTGCCGGTGGAAATCGGGCCGCCGAACGCCGCGAGATGGCCGTCTTGGACGAGCTTGTAGAGCGCGGCGAACGTCGCGTCGTCGAACGCGCCCTCTTGAACCTTGAACTGATCGGCGTCCTTCAGGCGCTTCAGGAACGACTCGAACGCGCGGTCCTGGCGGCGCGTGATCCGATCGACTTCGTCGTCCGAGACGTCGAGGTCCGCCCACTCGTCGCCTGCCGGCCCCTCCGTCTCCTCGACGAACTCGCCGGCCACGCTAGACGTGTCCCTCCTCTCGGAGTTGATCGGCTGCCTGCTTGTCGTAGCGCCACTCGACGTCGCCCTTCTCGTCTTGCCAATCCCAGGGCTCAACGAGGACGATATCGCCCTCCCGGATCCAGACGCGTTTTTGCATCCGACCGGGGATGCGGGCCGTCCGCTCGGTGCCGTCGGCACACCGGACCGCGATCCGGTTCGCGCCGAGCATCTCCGTCACCTCGGCGAACACCTCGTTCTCCTCCGGCATACGGAGATCGACACGGTCGTCTTCCTCGCTCATTAGGCCCGTATAGCCCCGGCAGACGGTTAAACCCAACTCACACGACCGGCGGTTCGCCAGTCGGTCGTCGGGCGACCGTCGAGCCGAACGGTCAGGCGCGCAGTTCACGCAGGCGCTCGCGCCCCGGCGCAATGAGTTCATCGAGGGAGGCGGCGAGCGCCGACTTCGCGTCCGCCGGGTGGAGTTCGCCCGATTCGAGGTCGGCTTCGAGGGCATCGTACGTCTCGTAGACGAGGTCCCCGCCGTACTCGTCGGGGCGTTCGACGACGACTTCCTCGAAGCGCGGGAAGACGTGATACTGGAAGAGCTCGAGGACCGGGTTCACGAGGTCCCCCTCGGGGTCGGCCGTCGGCGGACAGAAGGCCGCGTTGACCTTCTCCTCGAGGTCCGCGGTGGAGTCCTCCATCGAGATCGTGGTGCCGGTCGAGGAGGACATCTTACCCTCGCCCGTCTCCAAGTCGCCGACGATCGGCGTGTGGAGGCAGGTCGGCGCGTCGTAGCCGAGTTCGGGGAGTTCCTCACGCGCGAGCATATGGACCTTGCGCTGGTCCATGCCGCCGACAGCGAGATCGACGTCGAGGTACTCGATGTCGAGCGCCTGCATCAGCGGGTAGACGACGTGGCTCACCTTTGCGGTGTCGCCGCCCTGCAGTTCCGCCATCGCGCGCTGGGCCCGCTTCAGCGTCGTCTCCACCTGCATCGAGTGAAGATCGAGTTCGTAGGCCTCGTCGAGCTGGTAGGACGAGCCGAGGACGAACTCCGTGTTCGACTCGTCGAGCCCGTATGCGAGGAACTGCTCCTTCATCTGCTCCGCGGTGTCGCGGATCTCCTCGAAGGATCCCTTGTCGTTGAGGTAGGCGTGGACGTCCGCGAGGAGGACGACGACCTCGAAGCCCGCGTCTTGGAGGTCGATGAGTTTGTTCGCCGTGAGGAGATGACCGATGTGGAGCACGCCGGAGGGCTCGTAGCCGACGTACGCCCGCTTCCCGTCGGGGTCCTCGGCTAAGGCCTCTACCTCCGCCTCGGTCACGACTTCCGCCGCGTTCCGAGAGATGCGCTCGTAGGCGTCCATGGAGCGACAAAACGGGACGATGGGGTTAGCGGTTGCGGTGTCGGACGCGGCGGGTGGGGAGTCGGGCGCGCAGTCGGGGTCGAGCCTGCCCCGCGTTGCTCACGGGTCGTTGCACTCCCGTTCGCGTATTCGCGATTCCTCCGGCGCCGTGTCGCTCGCGCCCCCCTCGCTAGCGCTCGGCGCCGCGTTAGTCCCTGTCCGCACGGTGCTCGCTGATGATCGAGTCGACCATGCTCTCGGTCTCCGCCTGGGCGCGCTCCTCGGCGCGTTCGGCGTAGTCGTCCTCAACGGCCGCGACGGCGTCCTCGCGGGCGATTGCGAGCTCGTCGATCTCGCGGATGGAGACGTCGCTCGCGTCGCCGAACGCGATGTCCGCCTCGTAGAGTACCTCCTCGGCGACGTCGCTCGTCTCCCCTTCGAGGAGGACGGCGCGAGGTTCGCGCTCGACGAGTGCTTCGGCAGTGCGCCGGCCCGCACCGCTGGCGTCGCGGAAGTAGACGACGTCGCCGCGCGCGATGCCGTAGTCCTCGTCCGCCGCCTCGATGTCGTCGAGGGTGAACTGCGCGACCGGTTTCACGGCGGTCAGCGACCCCGAACCGTTGACGTCCGCGAAATTCGAGTGATCGAGCTTCCAGAGTTCCTTGAGGCGCTCGAGCTTCTTCGCCAGCTCGTCGGCGCGCTCGCGTTCCTCCTCGACCTCGTCCTCGAGGCGGTCGTTCTCCCACTCGAGACGCGTGATCTCGCGGCGCTCGCGGGCCTCCTTGCGCTCCTCGCGGCGGGCCTCCTCGAGTTCGGTCTCCAGCTCCGCGATGCGCTCGTCCTTCGCGTCGAGGTCGGTTTCGAGGTCCGTGACGTGGTCGTCGAGGCGAGCGACGCGTTCGCGGAGGCGCTTGATCGTGCGCTCCTCCTCGGTGAGTTCGCGCGCCTCGTGCTCGTGGTCGTCCTCGTCGCCGCCCTCGTCGGGCGTGAGGTCGTCGACGGCGGCCTCGACCGTGGATTCGTCCGCGAGCACGCGCTTGACCACCTCGCCGCGGTCAACTCGCGGCGGGATCTTGCGCGTGATGCGCCGGATCTGGTCGTCGTGGTCGTCGTGGGCGTAGAGCGCGGCGGCCATCGCGTCGCGCTCGTGGTCGTTGTCGTACCCCTCCTCGCGGGTCCGGTGTTGTTTCTCGTCGACGGGGATGTCGCTCTCGGGGTGCCAGCCGGCGGCGTCGAAGCTCCGGCGGATCTGATCGACGGTCGCGGGCATCGGATCGACGTCCGCGGCGACGAGCACGGGGCGGCCGCGCTCGATGATCCACTCGATGACGTCCGCCGTGTCCGCGGTCCGGGTGGAGAGGACATCGAGCAGGTGTCCGTCGAGATCGACGAGCGCGACGGCGGTCGTGGTGCCGGGGTCGACGCCGACGAAGACCCGATCGCGGCGCTTCGCCAGCGGACGGAATTCGATGCCGTCACGGCGGACGCGCTCGACCTCGACGCGGACGTCGCCCGACCGCATGCTCGACACGGGAATGTCCTGCGGGCGGCCCTCGACGGTGAAGACGGCGTTCGAGAAGCCACCGTATTTCTCCGTGGCGTCGCGCTCGTAGTCGAGGCCGGCGTCGTCGAGCTTCGAGGCGACGTTCCGCGTCTCGCGTTTGACGTTCCCGTGGATGCGGCGGGTGTACCTATCTTGGCTCCATCCGCCCTTCCCGGTCGATCGCCCTCGTGAGACCTTGACGGTCGTCTCGTCCGTGAACGCGGAAACCTCGGAGCCGACGTTGCGGGCGGCGAGGCGGGCGGCTGCCTCGGCCTCCTCGATGGCGGGCTTCCCGTACGGAACGCCGTGGCGTTTCGCCACCCGCGAGAGTGGTTCGGGGCGTTCGTCGCCCGTCACCTGCACGAGCTTCGTCGCGTCGGGGAGTCCGCCGAGGAAGCGGACGAGGGCGTCCTTGTCCGCGGCGAGTTCGTACATGTTGTCCGTCGCGACGATGTCCGGTTCCTCGGCGTCGACGAGGCGGAGGAGTTTGCGGCGCGTCACGACGTCGCGCTCGATCGACTCGCCGTCGAACGTGACGAGGGCGTAGGAGGGCGCGTCACCGCGGACATCGCCGCTCTGGACGTCCACACCGTAGACGAGCGTGTCGAGCGCGCGCGTTCGAGTGCTCATTCGACGGGCACGGGTAGGCGCTCACGGCCTATAAGTTCCGCTCCGGGCTCGCCTCGAGGACCGCGAGGACGTCCGCGACGCGCGTCGCCTCGTCGGCACGTTGGCAGGCGGCACGGATCGTTTCGACCCGTTCAGCCGGAAGGAGTCGCCCGGCCTTCGCCTCGAGGGTCGCCCAGTCCATCGGTTGCGTGGGATGGCCGGGGTAGGCGCCGACCTCCGCGTGGTGGACGCTTCCGTCCGTGCGCTCGACGTCGATGACGGCGGGGAGCAGTCCGGCCTCGAACTGCGCGGTGAGCCCGGGGGCCTCCTCGACAGCGACGGTCGCAGCGAGGCGGCGCACGGCCTCGTCGCCGAGAGTGTCGGCGAGGTCCGTCGGCCCGCCGACGAGCGCCGCGGCGACAGAGTAGGGGAGGGAGCGCGCGGCCTCGACGACCGTGTCGGGCGTCGGATCGTCCGTAGGCGCGGGGAGCGTGAGCGGGTCGAACGTCCGAACGACGACCTGCTCGACGGTGTCGGGATCGAGGGCAGCGCGCGCGCCGAGATCGGCAGCGGCCGCGACCGCAGCCTGTACGGCGAACGGCCCGAGTACGCGTCTGGCGGCGACGTCGTGGACGCGCTCGCACGCCGAGTCGAGCGCGAAGCCGCCTTCCGCGGCGTGCGCCTCAATGGAGTTCGTGTCTTCGCCGAACTCACAGGCCGCACCTTCGCGTTCCTCGTCGGTCCCGTCGTCGGTAGCCGCGTCGGTCGCGTCGTCGCCGTCCGCGTCGTCCGTAGCGGCGAGGACCCCGAGGACCGGGTGGTCGACGAAGGGATCGGCTGGGCCGGCGACGCCGGCGGCGGCGAGTGACGCGGCGGTGACGCCGGCGCGAGCGGCGAGCGGCCCCGCGAAGTCGTCGTCGGTGTCGTCGATACCGGAACCGAGGGACGCGCCGTTGGCGACGGCAAGCGCGATGGCGTCCCGGGTCGCCGCCGCGTCGAGCGAGCGGGCGCGCGCCGCCCCGGCGGCCGCGGCGACGAGCGTGTGGATCGCAGGGCCCCACCCGTGTTCCCGGACCGGGACGTGCCACGCGAGTTCGCCGTGGACTTCGTATGTCGCGGCGAGTGCGGCGACGAGCGTCTCACCGTCAGCGTCGGCGGCCTCGGCGGCGGCGACGACGGCGGGGACGGCGTCGCTCGGATGACTCGGGCCGTCGGGCGCAAGGAAGGCGTCCGCGGCCCCGGACCCGCGGACGCGGGCGGCGTTATGGAGCGTCGCCGCCGCCGGGCCCGCGCGCGTCGAAGCGGCCCAGCAGGTGCAGGCGTCGCCACCTTCGACCGCGGCGACGTCGGCGGCCGCGTCGGCAGCGTCGGAATCGACGTGCGCGACGGCGAGCGCGTCGAAGAGACGGCGCTCGGTCGCGTCGGCGACGGCCGCGGAGAGGTCGTCGTACGTCACGTCAGCGACGAAGGCGGCGATGTCGGCGGCGGTCGTCATATGCGGGTGTGAGACCGGGGACGGGAAAACCGGTCCGGATCGCGTCGTCCGAGACGGGACTCAGTATGTGAAGACGTCCCACCTCCACTCGCACGAGGGCGGCCCAAGGCCATCACGGAGCGCGGGCATCGCCCGCACATCCACGCGCCCGTGACGGTTCTGCCGAGATCGACGCCGCGAACCGGGCTAGCGGTAGGGGACGTCGATCGTGAGGCCGTCGTGGGCGAGGATCGTCTCACCGTCGTGTTCGTCCGCGGCGTCGGCTTTCAGCGCGCCGACCGCGCCGCCGTAGCGCGAGGAGATGTGGGTGAGCGCGAGGCGTTTCGCGCCGGCTTCGCGGGCGATCCGGCCGGCTTCGCCGCCCGTGGAGTGGGCGGTCTGGCGGGCGCGCTCGGCGTCCTCGTCGGTGAACGTCGCGTCGTGGACGAGGAGATCGGCGTCCTCGGCGGCGGCGACGGTCGCGTCGGTCGGTCGGGTGTCGCCGGTGTAGACGAGGGTTCGGCCGGGGCGTGGATCGCCGACGACCTGCTCGGGTCGGACGACCGTGCCGTCGTCGAGTTCGACCGCGTTGCCGGCGTGGAGTTCGGAGAACTTCGGGCCGACGGGCACGCCGAGTTCCTCCGCGTGCTCGCGGTCGAAGCGGCCCTTCCGGTCGTCCTCAACGAGCGCGTACCCCACCGAGTTCGTCCGGTGGTCGGTGCGGAACGTCTCGACTCCATACGCGTCGCGTTCGAGGACGGTCTCGCCGGCAGAGACCTCGTGGACGTCGAGTCGGAAGGAGGGTGTCGCGCCGATGGCGGTGACGAGGTCGCGCAGGTCGGCGCCCGTTCCGCGGGGCGTGTAGACGTCGAGCGGGCGCTCGCGGTCGTTGAAGTCGAGCGTCTGGACGAGTCCGGGGAGCCCGAAGACGTGGTCGCCGTGGACGTGCGAGAGGAAGACGGCGTCGACGTCGAAGCCGGTTCCGTGGCGCATCATCTGGCGCTGGGTGCCCTCGCCGACGTCGAAGAGGAAGGACTCGCCCTCGCGTCGGACGTGGAGCGCGCTCGTGTTGCGCTCGACGGTCGGGACGGCCCCGCTGGTGCCGAGGAAGGTGGCGGAGAGAGTCATAGATGGATTCGGGTCGGACGGCGTAAACCGCCTTCGGAACACCGGGGGAGCGATCTTCGGTGCGTGAGAGCGACCACGCCGTTTATCCGTGAAACGCCCGCAGGACGGGGACGGATGAACCGACAGGGACTGCTCGCGGTCTGTCTGGTCGCGCTCGTCGCGCTCGCCGGCTGTGCCGGCGGGCTGGGCGGCGGGACGACGACGGACGAGGCGAGCACGACGACGAGTACGGCGAGCAACGGCGGAACGACGAGCGGTGGCGGGACGACGAGTGACGGGAGCGACTCCGGCACCGTCGCCACGTACCTGAGCGACCGGCCGGCGGCGATCGGTGACTTCGCGCAGTTGAACGCGACGGTAACACGCGTCGGCCTCCACCGCGTGAGCGCGGCCGCGAACGCGAGCGGCGGGGCGAACGCGACCGCCGGAGAGGGCGGGACCGAAAACGAGAGCGACGACGAAACGACCGCGAGCGGCTGGCAGACCGTCGAGGTGAACGAGACGGTCGATCTCACCGAACTCCGCGGTGAGAACGCGACGCACATCGTGAACCAAAGCGTGCCGAACGGGACGTACGACAACGTCTTCGTCTACGTCAGCGACGTGCACGGCACGCTCACCGACGGGTCGAACGCGGACGTGAAACTGCCGTCTGGGAAGCTTCACCTCGCCACGACGTTCACCGTCGAGACGAACGGCACGGTGGACTTCGTCTATGACCTCGCCGTCCACGAGACGGGCAACGGTCGCTACATCGTCCGGCCGAACGCAGGCGCGTCCGGCGCGGACCGGCCGCTGCGGGTCGTTGGCGATAACGGGGCGAGCGCGAACGCCTCGGCGGGCGTCGACCTCACCGTCGCGCAGAACGACAGTACGAACGCGAGCGGGAGCGTCGATCTCACCGTGACGGAGAACACGAGTGCCGAGAGCGGGAACGAGACGAACGAAACGACGACGACCGCCGGCGCGGGCGCGAACGCCACCGTCGAGGCGACCGCGACGGCGACGGCCGAGGGCGCCTAATCGGCGCACAACCGCCCCTTTCTTTGCCGGGCGAGCGGTAGGACGGTGTGATGGACGCGCCGCTCTGGACGGACACGCACGCGCCCGCGATCGCCGACCTCCCTCAGTCGTCGGTCCGGGATCGGCTCCACAACGCCCTCGACGAGCCGCAAAACCTCGTCGTCCACGGGCCGGCCGGTGCGGGGAAGACCGCGGCGGTGCGCGCGCTTGCTCGGGAGGCGCACGCGGACGCCGAGAACGACCTCGTGGAGATCAACGTCGCGGACTTCTTCGGGATGACGAAAAAGGAGGTGAGCGAGGACCCCCGTTTCGCGCGGTTCATCTCCGCGAAACGCCGTCGGAACTCATCGAAGGCCGACCTCATCAATCACGTCCTGAAGGAGTCGGCGAGTTACGCACCCGTCACGGGCGACTACAACACCGTCCTGCTCGACAACGCGGAGGCGATCCGTGAGGACTTCCAGCAGGCCCTGCGGCGCGTGATGGAGCAGTACCACGCGGCGACGCAGTTCGTGCTCACGACGCGCCAACCCACGAAGCTCATCCCGCCGATCCGCTCGCGCTGTTTCCCCGTCTCCGTGCGCGCGCCGACGGACGCCGAGACGGTCGCGGTCCTGGAGTCGATCCTCGCGGAGGAAAGCGTCGACTACGACGCGGACGGCTTGGAGTTCGTCGCGGGCTACGCGGACGGCAATCTCCGCAAGGCGGTCCTCGCCGCGCAGACGACCGCGGAAGAGGGGGGCAAAGTGACGATGGACGCGGCCTACGGGGCGCTCCAGGACGTCGGCCTCGACGACACCCTCCGCGAGATGCTCGACGACGCGGCGAACGGCGATTTCACGGACGCGCGCTCGACGCTCGACGACCTGCTCGTCGACGAGGGGTACGAAGGACCGGAGCTCCTCCAAGAGCTATTGCGCGTCGGGCGCTCGAAGTACAGCGGCGACGACCTCGCCGAGCTCCACGCGCTCGCCGGCGAAGTCGAGTTCGAGTTGAACATGGGGACGAACGACCGCGTACACCTCTCGCGGCTGCTCGCAGAGCTGGGGCGCGAGGCGTGAGACCGCCCGGCGACAGAGATACGGGCGGACGGCACGATCACGGGCCACGGAGACGGCACAACAACGGCACACGCGGGGGAGACGGGGAACGATGACCGGTGGAACGGGAGGCGACGAGGAGATGGCGGACGAGGACACGGCGACGGAGGATGACGGAACCGCGAGCGGAAAAATGGGGAATCGCGTACGCGGGTCGCTTCGCCGGACGGGCGCACGCCTCGAAACGGCCACCGTGGGCTGTATCGCCGCGCTTCCGTTCGCCGTCGCCCTCCTCGCCGTCGTGCCCGGCTGGGTTGCCGTCGCGCTCGTCCTCCTCGCGGGGGCCACGACTGTCACACTCGTCGAGACCGATCGGCTCCCCGTCTCGTACGGGGTGTTCTTCCGGTGGGCGCTCGCCACGGGCGTACTCGGCTACGCCGGCTGGCAGCTCGCCGAGCTCGACGTGCCGCCGGCGGACGCGGGCGTCGCGTTCGCGTATGCGGTCGGCGGCGCGCTCGTCGCTGTCGCCGTCGCCAACTACCGGCGCATCTGGGGCGTGCTCGTCCTCGACTAGACGAGCACGAGGACGGTGCGCGTGAGCGAGCGGTGCACGCGACGCTCGAAGCGCGCTTCGACCGACCAGCCGGCGTCACGGGCTTCTGCGCGCCAGTCCCGGTCGGCGACGAGGACGCAGCGGTCCGCCGCAACGCGGCGCACCTCGGCGAGCGCGCCCGCGACGAGGTCACCGAGGCCGTGCGTCTCGATCTTCGACTGCCGACCGTACGGTGCGTCGAAGACCGCGCAGTCGACCGCGTCATCGCGGAGCGCGAGGCGAGTCGCGTCGCCCCGCAGAACGTCGTAGTCATCGAGGTAGTGCGCGAGGTTCTCGTCGGTGCCTCGGACCATCTTCTCTTGGGCGTCGTTGCCGACGACGGCCGCGCCGACGAGGCCAGCCTCGATGAGCACGCCCCCCGTCCCACACATCGGGTCGAGCAGGCGGGCGTCCGCGTCGGCCCCTGCGAGGTTCACGCAGGCCCGCGCGAGGAGGGGGTCCATACTCCCCGGTTGGAAGAACGGCCGGTCGGTGGGTCTGCGCGACCCGTAGTCGCGCACGGAGGCGACGGCGTGCCAGCCGAGACAGCAGACGCCGTCGCTGAAACACGCGCGGAGTTCGTGGTCGGGGTCGTCGAGGTCGACCGAGAAGTCACGATCGACGAGCGCGCTCCCGAGGGCGCGTTCGGCGCGCTGGGTGTCGACGCCCGTCGTGTTACGGACGTCGCGGGCGCGGACGGCGACGCTTCCGGTGCGGTCGACATCGGCCGCTGTCACGGCGGCGGCGGCGGCGTCAACCGTCGCGTCGGTCCGCGCGAGGAGCACATCGGCGTGCCGGGTGTAGGCGAGCGTCCGCACGCCCGCCACGTCGACGTCGGCGGCGACGGCGAGGCCGGGCGCGACCCGTTCGACGTCAATGGCGGCCCCGGCGGCCGCCTCCGCGGCGGCGAAGGCGTCGTCCTCCCCCGCGAGTTCCAGACAGTACACGCGTTCGCTCGGTCGCCCACGACCCTCGTTCTGTCGACCGGCGCGGCGATATAAGGCAGTCGGTGTCAGTATCGCCAACCTTTATAAAGGTTAAATACGACTTAAAGACGAAGGATGACCGACCCGAAGGAAACCATCAACATTGAAAACGTGGTCGCGTCGACGGGTATCGGACAGGAGCTCGACCTCCAGTCCGTGGCGATGGACCTCGAAGGGGCGGACTACGATCCCGAGCAGTTCCCCGGTCTCGTCTATCGCACGCAGAACCCCAAGAGCGCCGCGCTCATCTTCCGTTCCGGCAAGATCGTCTGTACCGGCGCGAAGAGCACTGAGGACGTCCACGAATCCCTCCGCATCGTCTTCGATAAGCTCCGCGAGCTCGACATCAAGGTCGAGGACGAACCCGAAATCGTCGTCCAGAACATCGTCACGAGCGCCGACCTGGGCCACCAGCTCAACCTCAACGCCATCGCCATCGGCCTCGGCCTCGAGAACATCGAGTACGAGCCCGAGCAGTTCCCCGGCCTCGTCTATCGGCTCGACGGCCCCGAGGTCGTCGCGCTCCTCTTCGGCTCCGGGAAGCTCGTCATCACCGGCGGGAAGGAGCCAGAGGACGCCGAGAAGGCCGTCGACAAGATCGTCTCCCGGCTCGAAGAGCTCGGGCTGCTCGAGTAGTACCTTTTGCCAGCGAGGCGCGCTCCGCGCGCCTCGCTGGCAAAAGCTACGCTAAAAGCACTCCTCGCTCCAGCGCGCCTGTCGGCGCTTAGTCGCTCGTCGGCCTCGCCTTCGGCGAGTGAACCGGCGACCTACCGGGCTCTTCGAGCCACTCGGTCGCCGGACGCTGGCCCACACAGTTTTCGTCACGGATCCTGCCGTGGAACGATCGTTAAGTGGGTCTGTGAACCTAGAAATTATCAGGATCCCAATTTGATAGAGGTCATGGTTGAGGTACAAGACTGGACAACGTTTGAGAAGGTGAGTCTTCTTCTTAGCTTCCTTCTACTGGCCGCAGGTTTCGCCGAGCTGGCTGAGTTAATTAACCTCCTACCGATGTACGTCTATCTGTTCATACTATGGGTGCTTGCTATATTGACCTGGATTCACCGAAGGCGGCTACAGTAAAGTATAGGCTCTGTACCGAACGATCCGCGTAGGCTAGCGTCCGCGCGACGAGTGGTCCGATAGGATCGGGTAGTCGCGTGGTTCCCTCGCCGAAGGCGAGGCCGACGAACCCCCGTAGGGGGTGAGGACGGCTTTTGTCGTAGCTTTTGCCAGCGAGTGAGCGAAGCGAACGAGCGGAGCAAAAGGTACTATTTGACCAATCGCTCGATTTCGGTGACGAGGATGTCGCGTGCGCCGACGTCTTTCAGTTCGGCGACGGTGGCGAAGACGTCGCGCTCGTCGACGACGGCGTGGACGGCGACGCTCTCGTCGCCTTCGACGTCCATCACGGTCGGGCCGCCCATTCCTGGCAGGACGTCCTCGACGGCATCGAGGTCGGCATCGTCGACGTTCAACATCACGTAGCGCTTGTCGGCGGCGTCAAGGACTGACCGGAGGGCGGTCACGACTCGCTCGACGTCCGCGTCGTCGGCGACATCGTCGCGGGCGAAGAGGCGCACGGAGGAGTCGAGGACCTCGTCGACGACCGCGAGGTGGTTCACACGGAGGGTCGTCCCCGTGGAGGTGATGTCGACGATGGCGTCGGCCATCTCGACGTGTGGCGTGAGTTCCGTCGCACCCGTCACCTCGACGACGTCGACGTCGATTTCCCTCCCGTCGAAGTAGTCCGCGGTGACGTTCGGGAATTCGGTGGCGACGGTCAGCCCGTCGAGGTCCGCCGGGGTTTCGATCGCACCGTCCTCGGGGGCGGCGAGGACGAGCCGGCAGGAGCCGTATTCGAGGTCGAGGAGGTCGCTGACGTCATCAACGCAGGACTCGCGGTGCTGGTCGTAGCCCGTGATGCCGAGGTCCGCCGCGCCGTCGGCGACGTACTCGGGGATGTCGGCGGCACGCGCGAACAGTACGCTCACGTCGGGGTCGACGGTATCCGCGTAGAGTTGACGCTCAGCGCCGGCCTCAACGGCGAGGCCCGCACGGTCGAGGAGGTCGAGCGTCGGATCGTGGAGGCGGCCCTTGTTCGGGACGGCGATCTTCATGGGAGAACATGGCATGGAGAGCCCTAAGCGTTAGCGGTGAGCGCCGGGAGCGCGTCGGTGAACAGTGATCGGCGAAACCGACGGATTGAGGCGCGGCCACCCGAACCATCGGATATGACCACGCTCCGTATCGCAGATGGCTGCGTCCTCCACCCGGATCTCTCGGTGCGCGAGGGCGACGTGTTGGTGGATGACGAGTCGGGCGAGATCCTCGCGGTGGGCGACATCGAGGCGGGCGACGAGACGCTGGACGCGGCGGGCTGTCTGGTGATGCCCGGGCTCGTGAACGCGCACTGTCACGCGGCGATGACCCTGTTACGGGGGTACGCGGACGACAAACCCCTCGATGCGTGGCTCCGGGAGGACGTCTGGCCGGTCGAGGCCGAGCTGACGGACGCAGACATCCGCGCGGGGACGGAGCTCGCGCTCGTCGAGCTGCTGAAGACGGGAACGACGGCGTTCGCGGACATGTACTTCTCGATGGATCAGGTGGCCGAAGCGGTGGCGGACGCGGGGCTGCGCGCGCGGCTCGGGCACGGCGTCGTCGGCGTCGGGAAGGACGAGGACGCGGCGCGCGCCGACCACGAGGAGAGCCTCGCGTTCGCGCGGGAGTACGACGGCTACGCGGACGGCCGGATCCGGACGATGTACAGTCCGCACAGCCTCACGACGGTCGACGAGGCCCTGCTCCGGGAGTACGTCCCCGAGGCCCGGGAGAGCGGCGTACCGCTGCACTTCCACGCGAACGAGACGCGCGACGAGGTCGACCCGATCGTCGCAGAGCGCGGCGAACGCCCGCTCGAATACGCGGACGACGTGGGGATGCTCAGCGGCGGCGACTTCATCGCGCACGGCGTGCACAGCGACGAGCGCGAGACCGAGCTGCTCGCCGAGCGTGGGACGGCCGTGGTCCACTGCCCGGCGTCGAACATGAAGCTCGCGTCGGGCGCGGCGCCGATCCCGGCCTACCGTGAAGCGGGCGTGACGGTCGCGCTCGGGACGGACGGCGCGGCGTCGAACAACGACCTCGACCTCTTCGACGAGATGCGCGACGCGGCGATGCTCGGCAAGCACGCCGCCGAGGACGCGAGCGCGGTGCCCGCGGGGGCGGTCGTGGAGATGGCGACGGCGGGCGGGGCGGACGCCCTCGGGTTCGACGCCGGTCGGATCGCAGTCGGCAAGAAGGCGGATCTCGCGGTGGTGGACTTCGAGGCCGCACACCTAACGCCAACGCACGACGCGGTGTCGAACCTCGCGTACGCGACGCGCGGGAGCGACGTCCGACACACCGTCTGCGACGGCGAGGTGCTCGTGCGCGACGGCGAGGTGCAGACACTCGACGAACGCGCGGTACGCGAACGCGCCGCCGAGCACGCGCGGGATCTCGTCGCCCGAGTCGAGTAGACGACGCTTTCGGTGGTGACGAGCACCCCCGGACCGACGAGTGACGCCGGCGTCACGCCCGCCCACGCGCGGTATCGAAGCGCTTTCCCACGGGCCCGTCGTTGCCGGGGTATGGACACGGCCGCACCTATCAGCGACCGCCTCGACGACGTGAACACGCACGTCGAGGAGGGGCGACGGAAGATGGACTGGGCGCTCGAGCACATGCCCATCCTCACCGCGCTGCGCGAGCAGTTCGCGGCGGGCAAACCCCTCGCTGACCACCGGATCGGGATGGCGCTCCACGTCGAGGCGAAGACCGCGGTCCTCGTCGAGACGCTCGCCGAGGCGGGTGCCGACGTGGCCATCACGGGCTGTAACCCCCTCTCGACGCACGACGACGTGAGTGCGGCACTCGACGCCCACGAGAACATCACGTCGTACGCGAAACGCGGCGTGGACGACGAGGCGTACTACGAGGCGATGGACGCCGTCATCGCCACGGAGCCGACGATCACCGTCGACGACGGCGGCGACCTCGTCTTCCGCATCCACCAGGAGTACCCCGAACTCATCGAGGACATCGTGGGCGGCACGGAGGAGACGACGACCGGCGTGCACCGCCTCCGCGCGATGGACCAGGAGGATGCCCTGGAGTACCCGATGTTCAACGTGAACGACACCCCGATGAAACACCTCTTCGACAACGTCCACGGGACGGGGGAGTCCGCGCTGGCGAACATCGCGATGACGACGAACCTCTCGTGGGCGGGCAAGACCGTCGTCGTTTCGGGGTACGGCTACTGCGGGCGCGGTGTGGCGAAGAAGGCCGCCGGGCAGAACGCGAACGTCGTCGTCACCGAGGTCGACTCGCGGCGCGCCCTCGAGGCCCACATGGAGGGCTACGAGGTCATGCCGATGGACGAGGCCGCGAAGGTCGGCGACGTCTTCGTCACGACGACGGGCAACCGCGACGTCATCACGGAGAAACACTTCGAGGTCATGCAGGACGGCGTCGTGCTGGCGAACGCCGGGCACTTCGACGTCGAGATCAATCTGGAGGAGCTCTCCGAGCTCGCCGTGAGCGAGCGCGAGGCCCGCGAGGGCGTCCGCGAGTACGAGCTCCACGACGGGAGCCGAGTGAACGTCCTCGCGGAGGGTCGCCTCGTCAACCTCGCGTCGCCGGTGGCGCTCGGTCACCCCGTCGAGGTCATGGACCAGTCCTTCGGCGTGCAGGCGGTTTGCGTCCGCGAGCTCGCCGAGAACGGGAACGAGTACGACGCCGGGCTTCACTCGGTGCCGGACGAGCTCGACCGCGAGGTTGCGGAGACGAAACTCGATGCAGAAAACATCGAGCACGACGTCCTCTCGACCGAGCAGGAGGAGTACATGGGGTCGTGGCGCCACGGGACATAGGTGGCAACCGAACGAGGTGAGGGCGCCGCCAATACGCGAGCGGGGAGGAACGACCCGCGAGCGCCGTAGGTGGCAACCGAACGAGGTGAGGGCGTTCACGAGACGCGATGCGTCTCGTGCGCCAGCCGGAACGCTGTGCGTTCCGGTGACGCCGCCAATACGCGAACGGCACTAGCCGTGAGCGCGTAGGCGAACTCGAAGCGTTGGCCGAACGGTCGGGCGTGTCGTCGAAAGATACGAGAGGACTACGGGAGGTAGAAGTCCGATTTCTCGCGTGTGCCGGGGGACTCGTCGGTGAGCATCGAGGCCTCCGCTGGGTCACCGTTCTGGACGATGTGGACGTCGTAGGCGTCCTCGGCGGCGACGGAGGCGCCGACACTCCCGAGCGTGGACGAGAGACCGCCGGCGTTCTCGCTGCCGATGAAGACGATCGAAGCGTCCTCGTCGCGGGCGAGATCGCGTAGTTCGCTGGCGATCGTGCCGGAGGGAGCAAAACGGCCGACCGTGACGTGCTCGAAGTCGGCGGCGGGGGCGATCGACGCGACCTGTTGGTGAAGTCTGGCGACGATGCGCGAGCGGTCGAACGACTCGTCCTGGTGGAGCCACCCCCGTTCTTGTGCGTAGTCGCGGTTCCCCGCGGGGATGACCGCCGCCGCGACGACGCGCTCCTCGAAGACGTCGGCGAACTCGACGGCCCGGACGAGTGCGGTACGCGAGAGCACGGAGCCGTCGAAGGGAACGAAGAAGGTCACGGGCGGTACATCGGCCGGCGCGGGCAAATATGTTCGCGCTGTGTCGCTAGATGCCGGGTTCCGGGGCGTCACTCCCCGGCGCGTCTCTCACTCTCTGGCGCGTCACTCCCCGCCGCGGACGACGTGGCCGTATTTGAGGAGGGCGACGAAGACGGTGCCGCCGAGGACGTTCCCCGCGGTGGCGACGACGAGGAATCGGGCGAAGGCGGTGAGCGGGTACGCATCGGAGACGAGGACGCCACCGAGCACTTCCGCCGTCCCGGCGATGGAGTGTGGGAGGTGTGCGAGTCCGATCGCGGCGGTGACGAGCCAGACGACGGCAAAGCGCGAGATGGTGCTGTCCGCGCCTGCGACGAGCCACGAGAGCAGGCCCATGAGCCAGCCGGCGAGGATGGCGCCCGCGAACACCTCTAGTGGCCCGTGTGCGAGGAGCGGCGCGGCGAGTTCGACGAACGCGGACTGGTCGACGATCCCGTAGGCGGGCGCGAGCCACACCATTGCGAACGCGAAGAACCCCGCGCCGACGACGTTGCCGACGTAGACGAGCCCCCAGAGCCGCGCGAGTGCGCGGAGCGACGCGCGGCCGTCGAAGACGGGGAGGACGGCGAGCGTCGTGTGTTCGGTGAAGAGCTCCGAGCGGCCGAGGACGACGAAGACGAACCCGATCGCGTAGGCGTTAGCGATCAGGAACGTCCGCACGGCGTGATCGTAGAGACCGTCGGTCAAGGTAAGAACGACGCCCATGAACAGCGGGCCGAAGCCGATGTCGAGGCCCGCGGAGAGCCCGGAGAGCAAGAGTCCGTCCGCGGGTCGCTCCAGTTCGTTCAGCCCGGAGCGGATCTGGCGGGCGAGGATGGCCGTACTGGACGCGCCCGCGGGTGCTGAGTCCTCGCTCGCCGGGACCTCGGGGTCGCCGTCGTGGCTGTCGCTCACTACGTCCGGCGTTCGACCGCCGACCGATTAAGCGTCCGGCTTCCCGGCCGCATCGCCCGGTTTATCCCCGGCGAGCGGGGAGTATCGGTATGGTGCGAAACGAGAAGGGTGACCGCCGCGAACGCGAACTCGTCAACCGCCTCGACGAGGCCGGTTTCGCGGTGATGCGCGCCCCTGCCTCGGGGGCGGCGACGACGCGCGAGCTCCCTGACGTCCTCGCGGGCGACGGCGACGTCTTCTACGCCGTCGAGGCGAAGTCCTCCGCGGGCGACCCCATCTACCTCACTGGAGAGGAAGTCGAGGCCCTCGTCTACTTCTCGCAGAACTTCGGCGCGCGACCGAAGATCGGCGTCCGCTTCGACCGGGAGGACTGGTACTTCTTCCACCCGAGCGACCTCCACGTCACGGACGGCGGGAACTACCGCGTCAAAAAGGAGACAGCCCTCAATGCGGGCGACACGATCGCCGATCTGCGGGCCGCGGGCGAGGACGACGACGACGCGGACGTCGAGGGCGTCCTGCAGGCCGTCGCGCAGGGCGTGTTGAGCGTCGATGAGGCGGCGGAGATGCTATCGTAGTTCGTCGCCGGCCTATCGTGGGAGGGGTGCGAGCCGCGAGTGCGTGGTGCTGGTAGGTTTCGTGGACACCATACGAATCGTAGTGACCGAGCGCCAAAAGGCCATCACCGGCCCGTGTGCCGACCGAGACCGGCGGTTCGGTCCGGCGCGGACCGCCACGCTTTTGCGCGCACTCCGGGAACAGGGAGTATGTACATGGAACGCGAAACCGCCGTCGAGGCGGGGATCACGCTCGTCGCCGTCGCGGTCTTCGTCGCCGTCGTCATCCTCGGCGGCGAGGTGAGCACCGCGGGCCTCACCGAAAGCGGGGCGTACGCCGTCGTCGCCGCCATCATCGCCTTCATCCTCGTGATGGCCGGTGCGGGCTACTACCTCTCGACGAAACAGGACTGAGCGATCCGCGCGAGACCGACCACCGGCCACTCTGGTACCTACGACGCGTCGCAGTCGGTCGCACGCGACAACTTGGGTTGACCATCACGAGACGTCGATCTCGGCGGCTTCCGTAAATCGCCCGTAATCCGCTCTGCCACACCCATAGGTTCCCGTGTCACTCGGCCTCGCCGTCGTCGCGCCAGTCCTCCAACTCCCCCTCGTCGGCGTCGTCCAGTTTCGCCTCGTAGTAACCGAGCGGGTGGCTGATATGCTCGCAGAGGGCGTCCTTGTCCACGCAGTCGCCGTAGGCCTGCATCGTCGCGCACGACGGCGCAGTGTACTCCGTCGGACTCGACTCGCCCTTGATGTGGTCGGTCTGGTAGCGCGTCATCTCCTCGCCGAACCCAGGGTTCACCTCGTAGAGTTCCACGATCTCGTCCGTCGAGAGCCCGATGTTCCCCAGAAAGGCCGTCAGCGCGAAGCGCGAATGGTGTGGAAGGTGGTCGCCGCGCTGGACGGCGTCGAGGAGGTGTTGCATACAGGGCGGGAAGAGGTCGGGGACGACGGTGTCGATCTCCGTGGTGAGATCGAGATCCGCGAGCGTCTCGGTGACCGACGCCACGGCCCCGTCGAGCGCGTCGCCGATCGCGTCCGGGACGTTCAGGGGGAGGCCCTCCTTCACGCGTTCCTCGACGGCCTCCCGGAGGAGGTCGTCGAGTTCGGGTTCGCTCACGGGCACGTCCCCCCGATCGAGCGCGCGGTTGACGAGGCGCCACTCGTCGCCACGCAGCGACGACGCGTAGCGGAGGTAGGCGGCGACACCGATCAGAAAGCCGCCGTCGCGTTGCGGGGTGACGGCGTCCCCGACATCGAACTCGCGGAGGAGCGCGGTCCGGGTGATCGCGGCGCGACCGTCCTCGCGCCCGAAGTCCTCGCGGAAGCGCTCGGCGGCCCGCGAGGCCTCGGCCTCCGCGTAGTAGCGCGTGCAGACGTTCTGATCGACGAGCGAGACGATGACGCGCGCGACCGGATAGGAGAGGAGTTCAACGCGGTCGGACGCGGCCGACTCACCGACGTCACGGTCGGTGATCGCCGCGGTGACGCGCTCGATCGCGCGCTCAACGACGGCGTCCTCCTCGTGGACGACCTCGACGAGGTCCACGCCCGCCTCCTGAACGGCGCGACGGGCGTCACCGAGGAAGGGGTATCGGGCGTGGCGGCGTTCCATACGAAACGTGGGTGGGGGCGGACGCCGATAAAGCGCCCGATCCGGTAGGACCACAAGAGGGTTGGCGCGGCGGGCCACACCACCGGTATGCGTCTCGCGCCCGGCACGCGGCGGTACGCCGTCCCGCCCCTCGTCCTCGCCGTCCCCCTGTTGTTCGTCTTCGCACCTGCTGGCCTCGGCTGCGCCGCCCTGGGTTGCTTCGTGCTCTGGTTTCACCGCGATCCCGACCGCGACGTCCCCGAGTCGGGCGTCGTCGCACCCGCCGACGGTCGGGTCAGCGTCCTCCGAACTGAAGACGGGCGCGTCCGCGTCGGCGTCTTCATGAACGTCACCGACGTCCACGTGAACCGCGCGCCGCTCGACGGCGTCGTGGCGTCCGTCGACCACCGGCCGGGCGCCCACCGCCCCGCGTTCTCGAAGGAGTCCGAGCGCAACGAGCGCGTCCGGATCACCACCGACAGCTACGAGCTCGACCTCATCGCGGGCGCGTTCGCCCGCCGGATCCACCCCGCCGTCGAACCCGGTGATACCGTCACGCGCGGTGAGCGCGTCGGCCACATCTCCTTCGGCTCACGCGTCGACGTCCTCCTTCCGCCCGAGTACGACGCCGACGACGTCGCCGTCGACGTGGGCGAGCGCGTGACGGCGGGCGAGACAGTCATCGCCTAACCGGGGTCGATCAACAGTACTCATCGAGCAGCGATCCGAGTTCCGCCGCGTACTCGTCGTAATCGTAGCCAAGGCGCGAGAGCCACATGTGCTGGTAGGCGGGGTGGAGCACCGGGAGCACCGTCACGCCGAGCGAGGGACAGGCGACGGGATCGAGGACGGTGTCGAGAAACGAGTCGAGGTCGCGCCCTGCGGCGTCGAACATGACTCGCGTCGCGTGTTTCCCCGTGGTGACGACGACCGCCGGATCGATGGCCGCGAGTTCCGCTTCGAGGTGTGTGAAGCAGTTCGACAGCTCCGCCTCGCGCGGCTCACGGTTCGACCCCTCGCCGTCGGGCGGGAAGCATTTCACCGCGTTCGTGTAGAAGACGTCCGTGTGTCCCGAATCCGCGAACAGTTCGCGGACGATCTTTCCGGAGTGGCGCGCCGTGTACGCCATCCCGGTCCAGTTGCCGCCCCGCCAGCGGTCCTCATCCGGGGTACCCGCTCCCGGCGCTTCACCGACCGCGACGACGTCCGCGTCGCGGGGGCCGTTCCCCCACGCGATACACTCGCGAGCCTCCATGAGGGCGGGACAGCGCGCGCAGCCCGGTTCGATCGGGTAGGCGTCGTCAGGATCGGGGAAGGCGGGATCGCTCATGGAGAGGAGCGGCGCCGCGCATGAAAGAGCCGTGCGGTCCTATCGGTCGTCCGCGGTGGGGAGGGCGCCCGCGAAGAGCGACGCGAGCGCGAAGACGAGCGCGAGGACGCCGCAGGTGCTCAGGACGAGGCGCGCGAGATAGCGGAGGTCGGGCGCGAACGCCGCCGCGTCGCCCGCCAGCGGGGCGTGACCGAGGACGTTCGCCTCCGGGATGGCCGCAACGTAGAGCGGATTGGCGAGGCAGGCCGCGGCGACGACGAACAGCGCGAGCGCCAGTCGGTAAGCGCGCTTCACGAGCGGACGTAGCGGCCCGGGATACGTGGCGTTGTCGGACGTCAGCCGAGGGTGCGCGTCGCGTGCGCGTCGTACGCCTCGGCCTTCAGTCGGTCGTACGCGTCCCGCGAGTCGAGTTCCCACTTGTACGCGAACCCCGGCGGCGCGTCGCCCATCCACGCGACGAGCGCCGCCGTGTCGTCGCAGCTAAAGCGGAGTTCGTGACGCTGATAGGTGGGCGAGAAACCGACGTCCGCGAAGAGCGATTCAAGGAAGTCCGGGCGTTCGACTTCGTTTCGGGCCTTGATCCCGAGCCGTGGACGACCCCACTCGCCGAAGTCCATGTAGCCGTCGCAGAGGTACCAGAATTTCGCAATCGTCGGCGTGAGGTCAAGGTCGTCCGGGAAGCGTTTCTCCCCGCCCGGGTACCACGTCTCGCGGAGCTCCGTGAAGTAGGGATGCGTCCGCGTCCAGATCGTGTGCATGTCGTGATAGTTCTCGGGCTTCGCGGTCGGGCTGAACCCCGACTCGGCGTTGTTCGTCGCGAGCTCCGTGGCGGTCTTCTTCAGCGTGACGCCGCCCGTCGTGAGGATTCCGAGTTCGTCGTCGAGCCACGCGAGAAACGTCCGGTTCGTCATCGGGACGTGGAGGATGTTGTTCGCGTGCGGCGTCGTCGGGATCGACGCGTCGCCCATCAGCAGACCGACGATCGTATCCCTCGTGTGTTGGTCAATCTCGGGATACGGACACGACCCGTGATACCAGTGCATCCCGAGTCGCTCGAAGTCCTCACCGCAGGACGGACACTTCATTGAGCGGCCCCGCGGCAGAGAGACAGGTGCGTTCGCTTCGAGTAGGCCAATCGGAACGTTGCGATACTGCTTTGCGGCAGTAAGATAGTTGCTGTCATGGGTTTGCTAGCCTGCGAACCCGGGTCGCGTGTCTTCAGCACGCGGCCACTCTTCGAGCGGCGTCCCGAGTTCGTAGTCTGCTTCGAGGACCACCAACATAAAGACGTAGGTTCTACGGCGTAGGTAGTTGGTTTCAGGTCGGACAGCATAGACTAAGCAATGGCCCTCTTATCGTACATAAATGCTCGACGCATCAGATCTCGCCCCCGCCGACGAAGCGGTCTTGGATCTACTCAGGGAGGGCCGGATAACCGCACCGTACGCCGCCAGCAAGACGGGGTACAATCTCCAGTACGTCCGCGACCGACTAACAAGACTCGTCGAGCACGGCAACGTTGAGAAGGTCCACGAGGGACTGTACGAACTCGTCGAAGACCCGAGAGAGTAGCGATAGAGAAGAGCCTCGATCCCCCTAAAAAGACGTTTCAGGCCCTATTCCGACTGGATACGTGGGGCTAGCATAAACACGGCGTGGCCGAGCCCTTCCGCGAAGTCGAAGTGGATCTTAACCGGGAACTCCTCGCCGAGTTCGAGGGTGACCTCGGCGTCCTTGGGGAGCGCCTTGTTCATGTCCTTGAGGTAGTCGAGGCTGAAGAGCGAGCGCGCGTCGCCGGCCTCGAGGTCGATGAGGTCCTCGCGTTCGAGTTCGAGGTGGACGTCGTCGGTGTCGCCCTCGGCGTCGACGTAGAAGAGTTCCGTCTCGGCGTCGACGCCAAGCGCGATGTGGTCGGAGACCATGTCGGCGGCCCGGACGGCGCGGTCGATGTCCGCGCCCTCGACGACGACCTGCGCGGGGAGGTCGAGATCGGGGAGGTCGGGCTCCTGGCGGATACTGTCGGGGTCGATGAGCGCGAGAGTGTATTCGAGGCCCTCGATCTGGATGTGGAGTTTGCGGGTCTCCTCGTCCAGTTCGAGTTGGACGAGCTGGCCGGCGTCGGCCATCCCGGCGATGTCCTCCAGCCGCGAGAGGTCGACGCCGATGAGTCCGCCGTCGGCCTCGTAGGACTCGAAGGCGTCCGCGGAGAGGGTCAGGTCCACCATCCCGACGTTCGCGGGATCGACGGCACGGATTTCGAGGCCGTCGTCGTTGAGGTGGATCTTGCACTCGTCCACCAGCACGCTCACGGAGTCGAGCGTGTCCCGGAGCGTGTCGGCGCTCACGATCGCCTTGAACATCTTGAACGTCGGTAGGACTGGCCCGTACAATAAACCCCCGGATGCGCGCGCACGCGTGAGAGTGCGGACCGCGGGACGCGACGGGGATTCGACACGTTCGGTGGACAATCGGGGAGCGGGCTCAGTACTGCGCGGCGAGTCGATCGCCGGCGTCGAGCCCGCAGCGCAGCGCGGCGTGGAGTCGCGGGGCGCCGGCCACCCAGTCGCCGACGACGTGAAGGTCGTGTTCGCGCGCGGCGGCGACCGGGGCGTCGGCGACGCCGTCGCGCGGGAGTGCGTAACGCCAGCCCTGCGTGTCCGTCCAGTCGGGGTCGGCGAGGCGGTCGTCGTCGAGGACGTCGGCGGCGATGTCGGCGAGTGCGGCGGCGTTCTCGGCCGGCGGATCCTCGAAGTGCGCCTCGCTCCAGTTGGCGTTCGCCTGGACGACGAGGACGCTCTCGCCATCGGGGACGTGGCCGGGCTTGCACGCCTCGCGAGCGATCCAGCCGACGGCGTGGTCCTTCTCGGGGTTCACGAGAGCATAGTACGGCGCCTCGGTCTCGAACGGATAGTGGAGGACGGCGGTGTAGATGGGGTCGAAGGGCACGGCAGCCGCAGCGGCATGCAGCGTCTCGCGGGTCTCGGCGTCCCACGCCGCGTCGCGGAGGAGGGCGGCGGTCTGGGGGGCGGGTGGGTTGCAGACGAGCGCGTCGAAGGGGCCCCAGCGCTCGCCGTCGGTATCGACGACCGACCACGTCTCGGTCTCGCCGTTCCGTTCGAGCGTCTCGACGCGCGTATGACGATGGACGGTCGCGTCCGTCGCCGCGAAGAGCCGCTTTGCGATCTGCGTCAGCCCCCCAGTATAACTCCACTTGCGCCGGTCGTCGTCGCGGCCGGGCGAGACGTCACCGTCGGCGTCGAAGGTGTAGACCGGCTCGGTGACGTCGGCGAGGCCGTCGGTTCCGAGCACGTCGGCGACGAGATCGTTGACGCGCGCGTCGTCGTCGCGGAGATAGTTCGCGCCGTAGTCGTACGTGACGTCGTCGCGGCGTCTGGTCGCGGCCCGCCCGCAGACGCCGCCGGACTTCTCCAGCACCGTCACGTCGGCGTCCGTCTCCCCGTCAACGATGTGTGTGAGTGCGGCCGCCGCCGGACCGGCACCGACGATACCGATGTGAGCCATACGCGGATCACGGCCGACGGGATGTTAAGCGGTCGGACGTGCGCGGTCGATCCGGACGCGCTGCTCGGCGCGGACGCGCGGGCGAGCGAAGGGGGTAAACGGCGCGGCGCCCTCGTTTCGGCCATCATGGCCGGAAAAGACGACTACTACAACCGGGCGAAACAGCAGGGGTATCGAGCGCGCTCGGCGTACAAGCTGAAACAGCTCGATCGGGCGTTCGACCTGATCGAGCACGGCAACACGGTGGTCGACCTCGGTGCGGCGCCGGGCGGATGGCTCCAAGTCGCCGCAGAGGAGGCCGGGGCGCACGGGCGGGTCATCGGCGTCGACCTCCAGCGCATCGACGACGTCAAGCGGGGCGACGCGCCCGTCGAGACGATCAGGGGCGACATGACCGAGGACGAGACGAAAGCGGCGATCGACGAGGCCGCCGACGGCCGCGTGGACGTCGTCATCTCCGACATGGCGCCGAACATGACCGGCGAGTACAACCTCGATCACGCCCGCTCGGTCCACCTCGCCCGCCAAGCCCTCGAAACCGCGGACGATCTCCTCGGCGAGGGGGGGAACTTCGCCGTGAAGGTCTTCCAAGGACAGGACCTCGCGGAGTTCCAAGCGGACGTCGAACGCGAGTTCGCGTTCTCCCGAACGACGAGCCCGGATGCCTCGCGAGAGTCGTCCTCCGAGGTGTACGTCGTCGGGAAGAACAAACTGACCGGCCCGGTGCGAGTCGGAGACGAGCTCACCGTCGAGATCGTCGACGAGGGCGAGGAGGGCGACGGCATCGCCAAGGTCGACGGCTTCACGCTGTTCGTCGACGGCGCCGAGGCGGGCGACGAACTCCGCGTCGAAGTGACGGACGTGAAGCCGCGCTTCGGGTTCGCGGAGCCGGTCGAGGAATAACGCGGTCGTACGCGGAGGCCACCTCGACCGAGACGGCGACGGACGAGCCGGCGTGACTACTTCGTCGGCGTGGCGCGTCCGCCCCGTCCACGGTCACCGAGGAGGGCGACGACGGCGTAGACGAACGGCGTGTCACAGAGTGCGATCAGGAGTTTGAGGAGGTACTGCCCGACCATCAGCGACGCGAGAACGCTTCCGGGGAGCGGACGGCCGCCGAGGAGCGTCGGGGCGAGCCAGAAGCCGACGCCCACGAAGATGACGGTGTCGATGGCTTGACTCGTCGCGGTCGAGCCGATGTTGCGCAGCCAGAGATACGCGCCGTCGGTGCGCCGCCGGAGGGCGTGGAAGACGAAGACGTCCCAGTTCTGGCTGACGAGATACGCACAGAGCGACCCGGCGACGATGCTCGTCGAGGAGCCGAGGACAGCCGCGAACGTGCCGGGGTCGATGGAGGAGGCCGCGGCGGGCGCGATGATCGTCGACCAGACGAGGGCGAGCAACACGAGATTCATGGCGAAGCCGGTGTTGACGACGACGGTGGCGGCCCGACGACCGTAGAGTTCGCTGTAGCAGTCGCTCGCGAAGTACGTGAGCGCGTAGGCGAGCGCCGCGCCCGGCATCACGAGCGTGCTCCCGGTGACCGGGAGGGAAACGGGGATATCGAAGGCGAGGATCTTCGCGGCGGTCAGCTGCGCGGTGACGAGCGCCGTGACGAAGAGCGCGACGAGGACGACGCGGCCGGTGGCGAGCGGTGTTTCGCCCTCAGACATCGTCCTCGGCGTCGTGCTCGTCGGACAGGCGGCCGTGTCGCGCGTCGATGTCATCGAGGACATCGAGCGTCTTGCGAAGGGAGGCGCGCACGGCGTCCGATCGGTTCACGAACTTCCCGTCGTCACCGACGTGGTCGTCGAGGTCGTCAAGGAGCTCCTGCGGGACGTCGACGGAGATCTTGGGCATAGTCGGGTATTCGCACCCGAATAGTTAAGCGGCGCGTTCGCCAGTGGTGTTCAGGCGGGGCGCTCTTCCGCCGCGGGGTCAGCGGCGTCAACGTCAGTGTCGGTGGTCGCGCCACCGCCGCCGCGCCGACCGCCGAGGGTGACGACCCAGAGGCCGGCGAGGCCGACGAAGAAGGCGATGGCGATGGGCGCACCGACGACGACCATCGTGTAGAGGCTGTCGGGGGTGACGAGCGCGGCGAAGCCGAACGCGGCGAGAACGAAGACCCGCCAACGCCGACGCATGCTCGGATAGCCGATGACGCCCGACCAGTGCGCGAGCCACATCGTCACCGGGACCGTGGCGAGCAGGCCGATCCCGGCCGTCGTCATGAACACGAGCCAGAGGAAGTCGCTGATCCGGTAGCTGATGATGACCTGTGCCTGCAGAGCGTCCCAGACGAGATAGGAGATGATCGACGGCGCGACGTAGAGGTAGCCGAGGACGCTCCCCGCGATGATCGTGACGCCGATCGACCCCGCCCAGGCGGTGACGACGCCACGACGTGCCGCGATGAATCCGCGTTCGCGCAGCGCCGGCCAGATGAAGAAGAGGACGAGCGGGATCGAGGCGATCACGGCGATCACCGTCGAGAGCTTCACGGAGAAGATCAGCGCCTCGACGGGGTGGAGTGCGACCGGCCAGCCGAGCGCCTCCGGGTTCCCCTCGAGTGCCCCGGCGGGAATGCGTCCGATGAAGTCGTCGCGGACGAAGCCGAGGCCGCCCTGGTAGAGGAATCCGAAGACGACCGCGAGGACGAGCATGAACCAGCCGACGAGCCAGAAGAGCCGCGAGCGCAGGCTCCCGACGATGAACTGGAGGTCGTGATAGTAGCCGCCGATGTCGTCCTCGGTCGTCTCCTCCTCGGTGAAAGCGTCGAGCATTCCCGCACTCGTCCGGGAGAAGACGTTGCCGGACTCCTCCGCCGCCGCGGCCTCGCCCGTCTCGTCGGACTCGTCCCCGTTCTCCGCCGCCTCGCCTTCGCTCTCGGCCGCGGCGCGGGCTTCGGCCTCGTCGAAGCGATCAAGGATCGCGCCGGCCTTCTCTTTCTCGCCGGCTTCCATCGCGCTGTTTGCGAGTTCGAGGGCTTCCTCCTCGTCCATCGCGTCGAAGCGCTCGTCCGGGGCGGCGCGCACGCCCGCGGCGTCGAGCACGTCGAGGTTCATGTTCTCGGGCTTCGGGACGCGCCCGCCGTAAACTGCGGATTCGGCGCGGGCGGCCGCGGCGATGGCGTCGTAGACCACGTAGGCGAACGCGACGACGAGCACGAGGAGCGCGACGACGATCCCGACGACGGCGAGCGAGGCGTCGGGCCCGAGGCCAACGATGTCGACCGCGGTCGGGGCGCCGCGGGCGGCGAGAGTGTCGAACGCGCTGCCGACGAGCGGGAGGTCGGCCGCCGCGACGCGGTCGAGCGCGCCGTTGGCCGCGTCGATGCCGCCGTAACCGAAGAAGCCGTATCCGAGAAGGAAGCCGAGGACCGTGCTCCCCGCGAGGACGTTCCAGCACCCGCGGAGTTCGGCGCGGAGGTCGATCCGCTCGCTCCCGCGGCGGGCGAGCGTCACGACCTTTGCGAGATAGAGGCTGATCGCGTAGAGGAAGAGCAGCGGCACCGCCCACATGATCTGGGTGAACGGATCGGGGGGAGAGAACAGCCCGCCGAAGATGAAGATGGCGACGACGGCGTGCTTCCAGTAGTCGCGGAACGTCTCATAGGGGACGACGTCGAGGTAGGAGAGCGCCGTCATCACGAGCGGAAGCTGGGCGGCGACGCCGAAGGAGATGACGAGGACGAGAATGAACTGCGTCCACGCGACGATCGAATACATCGGCTTGATGTTCGCGCTCATCGCGTTCCCCGCGAGGAACTTGAACATCAGCGGGAAGAACAGCTCGTAGGCGTACGCGACGCCGACGAACGCGAGGAAGAGCGCGACGAGTGCGCCACCCACGAGGTGCCAGACGGAAAGCGAGATGTCAGGGATGATGTCGCGCTCAGCGAGCGGTTCCTTCGCGTAGTAGAGGAGGACCGGAAGGGCGAGCAGGACACCGATGACCATACCGATCTTCACTTGGAGGAGGATGACGTCGAACGGCGTCTGAAAGATGACCTCGACGCTCGAATCGAGACCGAGCTTCGTGATGAGGTCGCGTTTCAACGCGGGCCAGATGTACATCCGCATCGCCATGATGCCACCGAAGAGCCCGACGACGAACGCGATGAAGACGACCTGAAGGCGCTTGCGCGCGGCTCCGACGAGGGCGCCGATCGTCTCGCGGCCCGTGTCGACAGCGCGGGCCGTGTCCTCGCTAATGACCCCCGAGTCGCTCATTTGTGTCCGGTAGCCGGTTTCCCGTTATCAATCTTCCCGTCGGAACCCAAAAGAAAGCCTATAACGCCCGCGTCGACAACCGTAGGCAGAGAATGGGAGACGCACCGGACGGGCCGTCCGACGACGGGGACGACGCCGCCGACGGCGAAGACGTCACCCGCGCTGAGTCGGTGGACGCCAGCTCGATCGAGCCGGACGTCACCGACGTCAGCGAGGGCGTCGAGACGGCCGCTGACGGTGCGACGACCGATGGTGACGCCACGAGTGCTGATGGCGACTCCGACGACGATTCGGCCGATGCCACTGATGACGATTCGGCCGACACCACTGACGACGATTCGGCCGATGCCACTGATGACGATTCGGCCGACACCACTGACAACGATTCGGCCGACACCACTGACGACGATTCGGCCGATGCCACTGACGACGATTCGGCCGATGCCACTGACGACGATTCGGCCGATGCCACTGACGACGATTCGGCCGATGCCACTGACGACGATTCGGCCGACACCACTGACAACGATTCGGCCGACACCACTGACGACTACGCGGATCCACCCGAATCGGTCCCGGACACCGGCGATCCGTCCGTTCCCGACGAGGGGCCGGCCGTCGCAGACGAGGACACCCTCATCGAGGAACACGACGGGGCGAACGCGACGCCCGCGGAGGACGATGGAGGCGTGTTCGGTGAGGGGCCCGAGACCGACCAAGAGCAACCGATCGCCGTTCACGTCGAGGAGATGGTGCGGCGCCTCGGGATCGTCGTCCTCGTCGCCGGCGTCGTGAGCGCGCTCTGCTTCCCGTGGGGCGACACCCTGATCACGTTCATCTGGGACGGCGTCCTGCCGGCGAGCTCGACCGCACAACCGCACGTCTACGCGCCGCTCGAGCTCATCGTCACGCAGTTCAAGGTCGCCTCGATCGCCGGCGTCGTCGTCGCGCTCCCCGTCATCGTCTACGAGACCTACGCGTTCATGCGCCCCGGGCTCTATCCACACGAGCGGCGCTACTACCTCGCGGCGATCCCGACCAGTCTCGTCCTCGCCGTCGTCGGCATCGTCTTCGCCTACTTCGTCGTCGTCCCGAGCGTGATGTCGTACTTCCTCTACTACTCGACGAGCGTCGCCAACGCCGCGCTCGCCCTCGGTTCGACGTTCAACCTCATCCTCGTCCTGATGGCGTATCTCGCCATCGTCTTCCAGATTCCGCTGTTCGTCATGCTCGCCATCATGATGGGGCTCACGACGCGACGGTGGCTCGCCGACCGGCGCCTCCTCTTCTGGGGGGCGTTCGCCGGTGTCGCCTTCCTCGCCACGCCCGACCCGACCGGCGTCGCGCCCGTCGTCGTCGCCGCCACAATGATCGTCCTCTTCGAGGGGACGCTGCTGCTGTTGCGGTGGACCGGGAACTGAACCTCCATCTTTTTCCGCGAAGGGGTCGCGCGAAGCGCGACCCTCGACGCGCAAAAACATGGGTGAAAAAGTCCGAGCGACTTCGTCGCTCGGTGAAACTCGCGCTTCGCGCGAGTACGCTGGACCGCAGACCGAACCGCGACGTTAGATGTAGCGGATGTGCTGAACGTTGCTGTTCGCGCGAACGAGCGGTCCGAAGGGCTCGGTAGTGAGCGCGATTCCCCGCGACGCTACGCGTCGCGGCCTTTTTCACCCATGTTTTTGCCGCGAGCGGTTCGCCGCAGGCGAACCCGAGCGGCAAAAAGATGGATGTGTCAGTCGTCAGCTTCCGCCGTCTCCTCGGCCGGCGAGACACTCCCGGTCCGGTAACCGTGCAGGTCCAGCGTTACGTGCTCGAAGCCGACGTCCGAGAGGTGCTCGCGCGCGGCCGCGGCGAACTCCGTGGTGAGCGCGACGTCGAGTTCCTCGGGAGCGACCTCGATGCGCGCGAGCCCGTCGTGGTCGCGGACGCGGAACTGCTCGAACCCCCACGTCCGGAGCAGCTTCTCGGCCTTCTCGACGCGCGAGAGTTTCTCTTCCGTCACTTCGAGGCCCGTCGGGATGCGCGAGGAGAGACACGCCATGGAGGGTTTCTCCGCGACGCTGAGACCGTATCGGTCAGCGATCTCGCGGACCTCGTCCTTCGTGATGTCGGCCTCAAGGAGGGGCGAGGCAGCGTCGAGTTCCGCGACGGCTTGGAGGCCGGGACGGTGACCCTCGCCGGGGTCGGAGGCGTTCGTGCCGTCACAGACGGTGTCGATGCCGAGGTCGCGCGCCGCCGAGAACATCTCGGAGAGGCGCATCGTCCGGCAGTGATAGCAGCGCTCGCCGTCGTTCTCGACGAAGTCCGGATCGTCAAGTTCGCTGAACTCGACGAGTTCGTGGCGGATACCGATCTCGTCGGCGACGCGTTTCGCGTCCGCGAGTTCGGCCTCGGGGAGCGTCTCGCTCTTCGCGGTGCAGGCAACGGCGTCGTCGCCGAGTGCGTCGTGGGCGATGGCGGCGACGACGGCGGAGTCGACCCCGCCGCTGAACGCGACGAGCACGCCGTCGCGCTCGGCGAGGGCGTCACGGGCCGCGTCGAGTTTGGCCTCGACGGTCATGCCTCTCGTCTCCGTTCGCCACCGCCTTCCGTGTACCGATCAGGCGAGCCGCGACGGGCGTTTTAAGCCGTCGGGGCGCGTCCGAACGCCCGATGCCCGACATCGACGACGTCGCGCGCTGGGTGGGCGGACGCGCCGTCTGGTGGTCGTTCGTGACGCTCGCACTGCTCGTCCTAACGCACGCGCTCGTCGGCACGAGCGGCACGCTCGGCGTGCTCGGTGTGCCAGGGGCGCTGCTCGCCGACACTGCAGCGAGGGTGTTCGACGCGCTCGGCCTCACGAGCGACGGCGCGACGTGGACGCTCGGCCTCGTGCTCGCCTGCTACGTCCCGGCGCTCGTCGCCGGGGCGGTGATGCGGGCCGTCGGCGCGGCGTGGCGCTGGCGAAAGGCACTGCTCTACCCAGAGACGTACGCACACTACTGAGGGCGAGGGCTTTTTTCCGATGCCGCCCGATGCACCGGCGATGGACTTGGAGGACGTGCCCGGCGTCGGCGCGAAGACGGCCGAGCGACTCCGCGAACTCGACGACCCAGCGGGGGCGCTCGAACGCGAGGACGTCGCCGCCGTGGCGTCCGCGCCCGGCATCTCGACCGGACGCGCGGCGCGAATCGTCCGCGGCGCGATCCGGGCGCGCCACGGCGACCCCGGTGGATTCCTCGCCACCGACCGCGCTCGCGAGGTGTACGACGCGGTACTCACGCGCTTACAAGAGCGCGCGACGACGACGTACGCGGCGCACCGTCTGGCGACGCTCTACCCGACGGCGACGGCCTCGCGGATCGAGGAGGTCGCGGCGTTCGCCGACCGGGCGTGCGAGCGGTCACTCGATCCGTCAGTGACGGAGGCGCTCGCAGACGTCGAGCCGATCGAGCGCCCGGACGACGTCACCGTCCGGGATCGCTGTCTCGCCACCGCGGACGCCGAGACGTATCAGGCGGCGACGGCGGCGTTTCCGGAACTCCCCGTGGAAATCGTCGACGACGCGCGCGGCCTCGCGGACCTCGCGCGGGGCTACTCGTCGGTGGTCGCGCTCGACGAAGCGTTCGCAGGCGTCACAATCGAGGGGGACGTGACGGTCGACCCCAACGCGTTCGACCACCCGGAGGAACACGTACCGGAGCGCGCGCTCGCGTTCTTCGCGACGAATCGCGCGTCGCTGCGCGCGGCCGCCACCGTCCACCGACGCGCGGGCGTCGACGCGCCACTCGACCTCGACGAGCTGGAGGACGCGCTCGACGACCTCGCGGCGGATGGAAGCGTCGCGGGCGACGACGAACTGGAGCGGCTGAACGTCGCCGTCGACGACCTCGACGCTGCGGTCTCGACCGCCGAGTCAGTGGCGAACGACCGGCTGCGGGCGGCAATCGAGGAGCGCGACGTTACCATCGAGGGCGCGGACCTCCTCTCGCTCGTCGAGCGCGGTGCGGGGGTCGACTCACTGCTCGCGCGCGAACTCGCGGACGAGTACGCGGCGGCGGTGTCGGCGGCGCGCGAGCACGTCCGCGATGCGCTCGCGCTCCGGGACGACGAGGCCGAACGCGCGGTGCGAATCTTCGGCGACGAGCCGACGTACCCCGTCGAGCGCCGCGAGGAGGGCGTCTCGCGGCTGCGCGAGGAGCTCGTCGCCGAGCGCGACCGGCGCGCCGCTAAACGCAAGCGCGACCTCGCGGGGCGACTCGCGGATTTACGAGCGGGTGCGAGCGTGCTCGTGCGAGACGCCCTCGAGCTCGACGTCGAGCTCGCCGTCGCGCGCTTCTGCGCGGACTTCGACTGCACACCCGCGGAGCGCGGCGGCGCAGGCTTCGAGATCGAGGGCGGGCGCTCGCCGCTGCTCGACGTGCCATTCGACGACGTTGAGCCGATCGACTACGCGGTGGACGGCGTCGCGCTCCTCTCCGGAGTGAACTCGGGCGGGAAGACGAGCACGCTCGACCTCGTCGCCGTCGTCGTCGTTCTCGCACACATGGGACTGCCGGTGCCCGCCGAGTCGGCTCGCGTCCCCGCAGTGGAGGAGCTCCACTACCACGCGAAGAGCCAGGGGACGCTCGACGCTGGGGCGTTCGAGTCGACGCTGCGCGACTTCGCGGCGCTCACGCGGGGCGCGGACGCGAAGTGCGTGCTCGTCGACGAGCTGGAGTCGATCACCGAGCCGGGCGCGTCCGCGAAGATCGTCGCCGGCATCCTCGAGGCGCTCCACGACGCGGGCGCGACGGGGGTCTTCGTCTCCCACCTCGCGGGCGAGATCCGCGACGCCGCGGACTACGAGGTCGACGTGGACGGGATCCGCGCGGTCGGCCTGGCGGACGGCGAACTCGTCGTCGAGCGCTCGCCCGCGAAGGACCTGCTCGCGCGCTCGACGCCGGAGCTCATCGTGGAGAAACTCGCCGGCGAAGCGGACGACGCGGCGTTCTACGAGGAGCTGCTGGCGAAGTTCGACGGGAAGGAGGCCTGAGGAGCGTTCGAGAAGTGTGGTGATGGGGCGTGGCATTGTTCAGATTAGCTGATTTTGGCAGAAGGCTTGTGCGAGCAACCATGTTTCGGCGGTTGCAGGATCGACGTGACGGAAATGATTCGCAAACTGGTTTGTCCGGCGTTTTATCTCTTTGTAGA
>Ga0207754_100044_pt1 | contig 137962 bp, 147 predicted proteins | sample A23E1SouthBayCA_FD_187728 | JGI IMG/M metagenome (GOLD analysis project Ga0207754, IMG submission 187728) | Aerobic enrichment media microbial communities from Eden Landing Ponds, California, USA - A23 E1 (SPAdes) | ecosystem: Environmental > Aquatic > Marine > Unclassified | place: Emeryville...
GGCGAGTCCACTCACTTCCTTCCGTCGCTTCGCTCGGTCAGTCGTTCGTGGACTCGCCGACGTCCCGCTCGCTGCGCTCGCGGGACTCCCGGCGAGTCCGCTAATGTCTCTCTGAACTTCCGACGAGTCCACTGTTCTGCTCGACGGTCGCGTGAACACGTCTCTCGAACGATTCTACTTACCAGACTGTCAGGTACCCCGCGAGGTTTTCACCCCGCATCTCCTTCAGGTAGGTAATGAGCGGTCGCCCCCGGGTTCCACTGGTCTATCGCGTCGTCAGAGACCGGACGGCGCAGACCTCGCCGATTGCCGTGGTGCTTCTGTTAGCGATTACGGTCGCCGGGACGACTGCCGTCGTCGCGCTCGGCGGCCCCGCCCTCGACGAGACGAAACAGGCGTCCCAACTGACGCGCGCCGAGCACTCGATGACGCTGTTCGACTCGCAGGTCGCTATCTCCGCGCTCGGCGAGGGCGAAACGCAGTACGTCGACCTCAGCGGCACCGGCGGCGGTTCCTACGTCGTCGACGACGACAGCGGCCGACTGAGCATCACGCACAAGAACTACACCGACGCCGGCGACGACCAAGAACTCTATAACGAATCGCTCGGGAGCGTCGAGTACCGCAACGGCGACGCCCGCATCGCCTACGAGGGTGGCGGGGTCTGGCGCACGCAGGACGGCGGCACGACGATGGTCTCGCCGCCGGAGTTCCACTACCGCGGTGCGACGCTGACGCTCCCGGTCGTCCGTGTCTCCGGCGACGGGTCGTCGTCAGGTGACGTGTCGGCGCGGGTCGCGGCGACCAAACGTGCCCGGAGCATCTATCCGAACGAGACGGCGGCGTACAACGAGACAGCGGGCAGTTACGACAACCCGGTCAGTAACGGCACAATCGTCGTGACGGTCCACAGCGACCACTACCGGGGGTGGGCGGGGTTCTTCGAGTCGCGGAGCGAGGGGACCGTGACGGTCGACGACGCCAACCAAACCGCGAGCGTGGAACTGGAGACCCTCGGCCTCGTCGGCGAGTTCCAGATGCCGAACGAGGGCACCTCGGTCGACGTGCGCGGAATGGCCGGGAATCACAACGTCTCGGCGTTCACGCTCACGCTCTCGAACGACCAACACCTCCAGAACATGGAGTGGGGGATGTACTACGACGGCGACCAGCGCGACCTCGAACTCCACGTGCAGGCGGACGACAAGTGCAAGGGCGGTAGCTACGACGGCACGTTCGACCTGACGCTCTACTACGCCACCGAAGACGGCAAGTACCACGGCTGGCAGGCGACCGACCTCGACCCGGACACGAGCGACGCGGTGAGCATCGACTGCTCGCTGAGCAACCCCGAACTCAGCGTCGACTTCACCAGTTCGGAGACGATGACCTACGGCGACATTCAGTCGGACAAGGGCTTCGGTAACCAGAACAAGTGGCAGTTCGCCCCCGAAATCACGGACGGCGAGGCCTACGACAGCGTCACCTTCGACGAGCACGCCGCAGACAGCGGCCAGACGTTCTCGAAAGCCGACGGCGACACCGCCTCGATGGAGTTCGTCGTCAACCACTACTTCTCGCTCGCCGCGCCGCAGTTCGAACTGACCGTCACTGACGGGCCGGGCAACAGCCAGAGCGTCGACGAGTCCGGCTCGCGCGGCGAACTCGACTACGACCAAGCCGAGGGCGGCCAGTTCATCACCTTCCTGCACGTCACGGAAAACGAGGTCGAAGTCGACGTCGAGTGAGCGGGTCCGCCCACCCACCCGACGGTCGCGGTCTGAGTCGGGTCCGGTTTCGACTCAGTCGGCGAACGTCATGTCGACCGATGTCGAGACGACGTGAACGCGGGCCGTCCCGTTCACGTAACACGAGACGCTCGGGTACGCGTCCGGCGGCTCAACCACATCGTCGCAGGTCACGTCGGGGCGACTCGATAGCTCTCGTTCCCAGAGCGCCGCACGCGGGGAGCGAACGGTCAGGTTCACATCGTACGAGCCCTCGGTCCGCGCGGCCAACACGTTGCTCGCGGCCTTGTCGGCGCGGATGAGGAACGTTCCCGACCCGCCGACGGCGGTCGTCGCCTCCTCGTCGGGCCGCGTCACGAACGCCGGAATCAACACCCGCTCGTCGGTGAGCACAAGCGAGGGTCGTCGGACGAACGTCCCGGTGTCGCCGCGGGTCCGGAAGAGCGCGTCGAACGCGTAGACGACCCGCTCGTCGCTGGAATCGCTCTCGTAGACGATTGGCGACACCTCGTACGTGTTGGTGAAGTTGACCGACGGGTCTCCCGTCCGCTCGCCGGAGACGACGAACTCGACGGGGCGGTCGAGCGTCAGGCTGGCGTCCTGAAGTTTCACCTCGGTCGCCCGACTCGGCGCGCCGCGGTCGGCGATGTCCTCCATGTTGTCCCCGAGGATGTCGAGGGCGCGTTCGGCGTTGTTGACGCGCTCGACGTCGCGGGCGTCTTGGAGGCCGGTCATCCCGACGGCGGTGACGAGGCCGACCATCGAGAGGACGATGGCGAAGACGAAGACGAACCCGAGCGTGTCGCTCACGGCGCGGTCGCTCACGACGCCACCTCCACGCCCGAGGCCGGGTCGTAGGTGATGGTCACGTCGCCGCCGTCGACCCGGCTCGCGGCCAGCGAGGTCTCCGTCTCCACGGAAACGCGGACTGTCACCTCGGGGTCCGTCGAGGTAAGTACGAGTTCGTTCGACGCCGGCAGCACCTCGATGGTGTATGTCGTTCCAGCGACCCTCGGTGGCAGCCGAACCGTCGCCTCGACCCGGGACTCGCCGGGGGCGGCCCCGATTCGGTCGACCGATTCGATGCCGGCCGCGAGTCGGTTGCCGACGACGTCGAGTTCCGTCTCCGTCACCCGCTCGCGCTCGTCGGAGACGAACCCGCTGGCGGCGACCAGCAGCCCCGAGATGAGGACGACCGTGATGGAGAGCGTGAGGACGTAGCCGAGCGCCGTCGAGACGCCGCGGTCGGCCCCGGTCGACCGACCGACGTGCGCGCCCACCTCGCGTCGACCGCGGTCTCCCCGGTCGTCCGGAAGCGTCGGCGGCGTCACGCAACCTCACCCGGGGCGACCCGAAGCTCTCGGTAGACGTACGTCTCGCCCGACTCGTAGACGTACGAGACGGTGACGGCGTACAGCGCCTCCTGTGCGACCGGCGACGACCCGCTTCCCGCGGGTTCGTACTTCGTCGCGTCGAAGACCGTGGCGTTCGTCTCGTTCACGTACAGTTCGTAGGTCCCCTCGGCCTCCGCCGCGTTCCGATACGAGACCGTGACCGAGCCGTCGAGGTCGGTGTGGACCGCGTCGAGCGGGTCGCAGGCGGTCCCGTTGAGTCGGCCGTCGGCGACGTCAATCGTGACGTAGTCACCCGCGTCGGCCGCGACGCTACAAGTCGTCTCCACGCCACCGCCGTCCTCGACGGCCACGAAGACCCGAGACGAGTCCCGGTAGACCGCGGTTTCGACCGCGTTCGTCTCGTCGTCGACGACGAGGTGGAACGACGACGCGTTCGACGTCGAAAGCGAGTCGCGCGAGACGTTGAACCGGACGCCGCGGACGCCGACATCGCTCGCGAGCGTCCAGTCGGCCGTCTCGTTCCTGTCCGTGAAGTTCCGCGCCGCGTCGGGCTGGGAGATTCGCGTCCCCTCGACGGGGTCGGCGTGGTCGACGTACGAGGCGTCCGTCGCGGCCCCCCTGACTGCGGCGAGCGTCGCGGCCCCGTCGCTCCAGTTGCCGAGCGTCTCGTCGAACCCGTCGGCGAGTTCGCCGTACGTGCCGCCCTCGCGGTTGACCTCGTCGAGGAGCGTCCCCGCTCCCGCCTCGACTGCGCCGCCGTGATTCACTGCGCCGTCGAGGTCCGTGTCGGTCGTGCGCGTGGCGAGGTTTTCCGTATAAATCGCGGTGTTGAGCGTCAGCGCGAGGCCGACGAGGAGCACCGCGATTGCGAGCGCGGCGACGAGCATCAGCTGGCCGCGGTCGTCGCCGCCGAGACGCGGGAGGTCGTCAGCCGCGTCGCTCGCGCGCTCGACCGCGTCGGTCACATCCGCCATACGACCACCTCCACGTCGACGACGGCGTAGAGCGGCCCCGCGCTCCCGTCCTGTATGAAGTACGTCTCGTCGGTCTCGGCGGCGACCGATTCGAGCGTCTTCGTCGTCTCGACCGCGCGGGGGTCGCCACCCGGCGACGTGCCCGGTTCGGTCAGCGCGTCGTCGTCAGCGAGCGTCACGAGTCGGGTCCGCGAGACGGCGTGGTCGCTCGGCTCGCCCATGTACACGAGGCGGGTCGTCCGCCTGACCTCCCGGTCGCGCAGGTAGTGCAGGTAGACGTTGAACGCGATGCCGCGGTCCAAGAAGGACTCGTCGAGCATCTCCCCGAAGGCGGTCGGCGGGCCGCCGTCGACGTAGTAGCCGCGCGCGTCGATGTCGTAGAAGCTCCCGTTTTCGGGGTGCGTGAACAGCACCGTTCGCTTCAGCGCGCCGGTCTCGGCGGCCGCCGTCAGGACGCCGTCGGCGACGGCAGCCTGCTGGTTTTCGATGTGTTGGCTCGACGTGCTCGCGGTCAGGGGCGTCACCGCGGTCACCTGCAGCGCGAACGTGACGCTGGCGAGAAGCACCATCGCGGCGACGATGGCTTCGAGCGCGTGGGCCTGTGCGCGGGACACGGTCACCACACCCTCACCGCGAGTTCGTGGAGGTCGCCGTCGAGGAGGACGGCCCGCCGCGCGGCGACGACGCTCCGCGTGGTCGGAACCGGCTCGCCGGTCGTCCCGACGACGCTTCTGTTCTGTGAGAGCGTGACGTTGAGCCCGTAGGACGCGCCGATGCCGGTCGCGGTGTTGGGGTCGGCGCTGCCGTAGTCGCAGTCGCCGGGGGGCTCGTCGGGCGAGTCCCCGTCGAAGAACGCCTCGGTACAGACCGGGTCGAGCACGTCGGGGTTCTCGTCGTCGACGAGCAGGCGCTGGGTGAGCGAGTCGGCGGCGCGGTTGGCGACCAGCGGGCGGTCCTGTTCGGCCTCGAAGGGGTCGAGAATCTGCGGGATGGTGCCGACGACCCACGCGACCGCGAGGAGGAAGATGCCGACGCCGACGGCGAAGTCGATGGTCGTCTGGGCGCGGGCGCTCCGACCGCTCGTCTCGCGGGCGTCGTCGCCGCCGCGTCGCCGCATCAGCCGACCACCATCCACACCGCGAGCGACAGCGTCTGGAGGATGACGACGAACTTGACCCCCGAGAGGAGGTCCGCGTTGCGGATGTAGCCGCTGATGAACCCGGACAGCATCGCCTGAATGGTGACGCCGTGGAAGAACAAAAGCGACAGCAGGTCGGGGTCGATACCGCCGCCGAAGCTCGGGCCGCCGGTCGTCGCGCCGCCGGAACTCGACGCCTGCGACGAGAGTCCGGCCATCACGTCGAGGAACTGCGTCTTCAGGATGGCCATCACCGCGAGCAGCGTCACGTACGTCATGAGGATGATGGCGACCTGCATCCGGGTCCGCGAGATGCGCTCGCGCTCGATGTCGTCTTGGTTCTCGGAGGCTTGGGCGGCGGTCGTCAGCACCTCGGTAATCTGGCTCGACGCCTCCTGGGCCTTCGTGATGAGTTTGACCGTCCGGGCGAGCCGTGGGATGTGGTATTTGTTGTTGAACTCGACGAGCGCTTCCTTGAGGCTCATCCCGTAGTGGACCTTCGCGTGCATCACCTCGAACTCGTCGGCGAGTTTCCCCGAGGAGGTGTCGGAGACGGTCTTGACGGATTCGAGGAGCGTCTGGCCGGTGTCGTTCGCGCTCGACAGCTTGCGGAGGTTGTCGGAGAGCTTTCCGGTGATGGCCGCCCGCGAGTGGACGTTCCACTCGTGGAAGGCGGTCAGCGGCACCGCGACGAGGTAGACCGGGACGTAAAACCAGATGAACGTCCCCCAGACGGGGTTGGCAATCATCCCGTCCCACGTCGTCGGGGCGGCCCCGCCGGCGACGGCGACGGCGAGGAGCGCGAGCGCCGCCGGCACCGTCAGCGCGAGAGTGAAAAGCGGATGCCGCTTGAAAAACAGGTGCGGGCGGCGCAGGAGCTCTTTCGTCTTGAACGTCCCCTCGCGGGACTTGATGCGCGAAAAGAGGCTGAACTCGCCGACGTAGCTCTCGACGAGCCCCATGTGGACGAGCCCCTCGCGCTGTTGGCCTTGCAGGCGGTCGCTCTCGTCGTCGGGGCTGAGAAAGCCGTCACCGATTTCGTCCTGTTTGACCGTCGAGACGAGGACGAGGAAGCCGACGCCGGTCAGCGGGATGAGCCCGTAGACGGTCGCGTACAGCAGCCTCGACTGGGCCTCTCCGAGCATGCTCATGATGACGAGGATGATGATGAGAAGCAGCGGAAACAGCGACAGCGTCATGTACATCTCGCCGAACAGCTCCATCGTCTCCAGCGTCTGTTCCTGCTGTTGTTTGGCGGTTCGGAGGTGCTTGTCCTTCTTGTCGTCGAGGAAGCCTTGCATGTCGCCACCGGAGTTGACGATAGAGAGCATGTCCGTCAGGAACTGTGAGAGTTCGTCGGAAGGGGTCAAAATCGCCTGCTGGCGGATGGCGTTTCGGTAGTCGGTCCCGAAATACTCCGTCTCTTGGACGATGCTCTGGAACTCCCGGGAGACCTCGCCGTAGGTGTCTTCGGCGCGGGCCATCGCCTCCAGTATCTCCAGTTGGTTCAGTCCGCCCACTGAGAGGGCGTACATGAACGAGACGGAGTCCGTCAGGAGCATGTTTATCTCGCGTTTGCGGGCGGACGCCGTCGAGTACGGGATGGCGACGAGCGTCCCGAACCCGCCGGCGAAGCCGAGGGACCCGAAGACCAGCCCCGAGAGGACGACGGCCGCGGGCATCGCGAGCGACCGGAGCGTGGCCGCGGTGGCCTCGCTTCCGACGGGAATCCCGAGGCTCACCGAGTCCGCCGAGACGAGTCCGAGCGCGAAGACGCCGTAGCCGACGAGCATCCCGACGAGCCACAGCACGAGGCCGACGAGGACGCCGACCGCGAGCGCCCGCGAGAGGTAGAGTTCGACGGTGTCGGGCATCCGGGCCTGCTGGAGTTTCTCTTCGACATCGGCGACGAACTCGCCGTCCGTGTCGAAGATGAGCTGAAACAGCGGGTAGAACGCGTCGCCGAGGGTATCGGTACTGCGGTCGAGCCCGCCCGAGGTCTTCGAGTCGAGATTGCTCATCTACGCTCCCTCGCCGGAGTCGGAGCCGCGCCCGTCCGCGTCGTCCGGGGGGTCGTCGGCATCGACCGCCTCGAACCCGCCCCACGTCTCGTCTTCGTGGCCCCCCTCGTCGTTTCGGCTCGGTTCGTCGTCCGGGTCCGCGGTCGACCCGGACTCCGACCCCGATTCCGACCCCGGTTCCGCTCCCGACTCCGATTCCCCCTCGATACCGAACGCGCCGAAGAAGTCGTCGAGGTCTGCGCCGTCGTTGGGGTCGGAAAACGAGACGCCGTCGTCGTTGAACCCGAACGGGCCGTCGTCGTCTCCGAAACCGCCCGGTTCGTCGTCAGGGTCGGTGTCGTCGGTGTCGCCCTCGTCGGCGTCGCGTCCCGCTTCCAGCGCCGGCGTCTCGCTCTCGCCGTCGAGCGACGAGGGGCCGCGGTCGCCGTCGATTTCGGGCGTGTCGTCGCCCGCGTCCAGTTCGGCCCGGTCGCGCCCCTCGTCGAGTTCTGGGTCGCCGCTCGACGCGTCGAGCGAGTCGAGTTCGTCCCGCTCGCCGGGGGTCGCCTCCACGTCCGGGGCGTCGCGCATGTGGTTGAGCGCCTCGGCGACCTCGCCCACGTCGCGGTTGCGGTAGTCGGGGAACAGTTCGTCTTCGGCCCGGCGGAGGATATCCTTCGCCAACTGCCGGACGTGTTCGGGCGGGTCGGGCCGGGGGACCATCGCCTCGCTGTCGGGGTCGATGTTGATGTGCACCGATTCCATCTCCCGGAGGTCTTCGAGACTGCGTTCGAGGTCGTCGGTCGCCATCAGCCCGAGGATGGTGTCTTGGTCGTTGATGAACGCCTGGAACGTCGCGGCGACCTGCGTGTAGGTGTTGAGCCCGCGGTCGATGAGGTACGCGAGGATGACCTGTCGCTTGAATATCTCCAGTTCGACCGTCTCCTGATTCCAGCCGCGGTCGAACTTGATCTCTTCGAGCGTGTTCGACGAGCCCATCTGGAGGAACTCGTCGGTCTCGGCCTGCCACTGGTAAACGTCTTGGACGTTAATCTCGTCGTTTTCGGGGTCGTAGTGGTTGATTTCGGTGAGCGATTTGTTCCGGCGCACCTTGTTGCCGCCGACCCGCGTCGAGGTCTGGATGGACACGAGGTCGAGGGCGGTGAACATCGTCTTCGAGACGTTGATGGGCGCGGTCGTAAACCGCTTGAGCACCTCCCCGACCGAGTCCGCGTGGAACGTCGTGTACGTGGTGTGACCCGTGGACATGACCTGAAACAGCGTCCGCCCCTCCTCGCCGCGAATCTCGCCCATGACGATGTAGTCGGGGCGCTGGCGGAGGGCGGCTTCGAGCAGGTCGAACTCGTCCACGTCGCCTTTGTCGTCGTCCGCGAACGACGGCCGGGTGACGGAGGCAATCCAGTTGCGCTGGGGCAGTTCGACCTCGCGGGTGTCCTCGATGGAGACGATTTTCGTGTTCGACGGAATGAAAAGCGAGACGGCGTTGAGCGAGGTGGTCTTCCCGGACGCAGTCCCACCGGCGAAGATGAGGCTCTTGTCGTTCTCGATGCAGAGCCAGAGGAACGCCATCTCCTCCAGCGAGAACGTCGACCAGTTGATGAGGTCGATTGGCGTGAAGGGAACGTCCTTGAACTGGCGGATGGTGTAGTTCGTCCCGTGGTCCGACACCTCGCGGCCGAGCGTCAACTGGGCGCGCGACCCGTCGGGGAGCGTCGCGTCCACCTGCGGGCGGCGCTTCGAGATGCCCTTCCCGGAGCGCTGGGCGAGTTTCACGACGAAGTCGTCGAGTTCGCCCTCACCGTGGTAGATGTTCGAGATAATCTGCTCGTAGTCGGAGTGGTAGACGAACACCGGCGAGTTGTAGCCGTCGCAGGAGATGTCCTCGACGTTGATGTCGTGTTTGATGCCGTCGATGCGCTCGTAGCCGATGAAGTCGCGACGGAGGTAGTACTGGAGCTTCCGCACCTGGTAGTCGTTCAGGACGTCGGCGTCGTCCGCGAGGACCGCGGACTCGGGCCGGGCGGCGATGCCGTCGATGCCGCCGAGCGGTTCGTCCTCGTCGGCGGTTCGTGCGCGACCGCCGAAGACTGAGTTCAGCCCCAACCGAGAACCGAGACCGCCGAACCGCCCGGAGGTCGTGGCGGTCGTCGAGGCGTCAGCCGCCGAGGCATCGGCTCCCGGGCCGTTGCCGCCGCCGAAAAGCCCGCCCAGTCCGAGCCGGGACGCGAGGCCCGACGATTCCGCCGCGCCGTCAGCGTCAGCGGCCGCGTCGGCGGTCGAACCGTCGTCTCCGGCCGCCGCGGACGCAGACGCCGACGCCGGCGGGTCGTAGAGGTCGTACCGCGAGAGCAGTTCGTAGGTCTCGGCCTCGATGACCCGCCCGCGGTTGTCGCGGCCGCCCTCGACGACGCTGTCGTCGCCGTACTTGATGGCGGTTCGGAGCTTGTTCGTGAGGAACTCCGTCAGGTCGTCTTCGATGCGGTTCAGGTACGGCTCGATGACGTAGTACTTCTTTTCGTTCTCCTTGACGGAGTGGAAGATGATGACGAACGCGTAGGGCTTGTTCACCCAGTAGCGTTCGACCTCGCGAAAGTGCGTCTTCTTCTCCATCGGGACGGCCTTTTCGAGGTCGTAGCGGTTCGCCAGCGTGGTCGTGCCGTCGACGCTGGAGAAAAATGCGTCCTCGTCGAACTCGGGGTCGACGTCGACCGTTCGCTCGTCGACGACAGCGGCCAGTTCCTCGGCGCGCTGGCCGGCCCGCGCGACCGCGCTCTCGATGTAGTCGGGGTCGAATCCGAGCGCCTCCTCGCCGTCGAAGGGGACGATTTCGCCCGCCGAATCCCGGGGGCGAGAGCCGTCGTCCTCGTAGTAGTACTCGCGTTTGTAGTGTTCCCACAGCCAGTCGCCCTTGACGACGGGCGTCGTCTCGGGGTCGCAGAAGGCTTCGAACTGCTCATTGAGGTTCTTCGCGTGCGCGCCGCGGTCGCCCACGAACGCCGCCACGTCGACCGGGTGACAGTCGAGATACTCCTCGGGGTCGAGGTCGACGCGGTCCCAGTCGGCCCGGGTCGGCGTCGACGCCGACCCGTCGTCGTCTTCCCACCGGGACGTGCCGGGCGCGTCGCGCTGCGTCCGCGGGTCGGTCCCGTAGAGGGATTCGACATCGCCGTCGCTCCCGTACTCGTCGAGAAAGTCGGCCCACGTGTACGACCCGACGCGCGCGTTCGACGCCTGCTTCGGAGCGGCGTCACTCTCCGCCGGCGACGTCACATCACCGGATAACGCCTGTTGGTCTCCTCCGTCGGCGTCGTCGGTTGCCATTGTCACCGGGTATTCGGGCCGATGGAAAAGTCTTTTTCCCAATTAACTCACAATTTAAAGTCTGTTTAAGTTCTATTTTTATACTCGTTTATGTAACATCGGTTCTGGCCTCCCCCCGGACGCGCCGTTAAAGTAGGGGTTTATCTCCAGCGGAGTCGGCGTATGGCGCGAGTCCCGCGAGTGAAACGAGTGGAACGCAGGAACGGCAGCGTCAGGAACGACGTAAGAGAGTCTGGCGTGGCGAATTGAGCAAACACGGAGCGTTTGCGATGTCCATCACGGCCGCGGAGCGAACGAAGTGAGAGAAGCGGGCGTGGCGGGATTCGAACCTCGGTCGCAACTCTGCGAGTTGCTCCCTGATTCGAATCCCGGAGGGCGTTCCGACACGCCTCGCTGTCACTCGGCGGTCTCCACGGGCGTGACGGGAGTCCCGCGAGCGAAGCGAGTGGGACTCAGGAACGCCCGCTGAACGAACGAAGTGAGAGAAGCGGGCGTGACGGGATTCGAACCCGCGATCGAGAGGTTAGGAACCTCTCGCCCTGTCCACTAGGCCACACGCCCCACGGCGCTGTCTCTCAGGATCGGTCAAAAATCGCGTGGTTCGCGCTGGGCGGACAGAAGAGAGAAAGTGAGCTGTGATCAGTTCGACGATTCCGTCGAAACCGAGTCGGTCGAAACCGAGTCGGCGGAACTCTCGCTGGTCGCGTCGTCTTCGTCTTCGTCGTCGTCGCCCGTCATGTCCTGCAGTTCGTCTTCGATCTCTTCGCGGCCGCGCTGGAACTCGCCAATGGCCTGCCCGGAGGACCGAGCGAGCTTCGGAATCTTGTTCGCGCCGAACAGCAAGACGACGATGAGCAGCACGACGAGCAGCTCGGGCCCGCCCGGGAGTCCCGGGAACAGTGGGGTGATGGTCTCGAACATCTATTTCTGCGTTACCTAGTGGCAATTATAGGCTTTTTGCCTTCTACGGGTTCTGGAAAGACGGAATATCGGCGCGTCGGAACGCCCGCATCCGCCGAATCGACGCGTCTCGGCGCGTCACTCCTACGAAAAGCTTGTGGCCGGTGTGTCGAGCGCAGTCGGTCGGCCGCTGCGGCGGCGACCAGCGAGTCCGCCGTCGGCGGTTCCCCTGAATTTCCGCCGACGGTGAAATAATGTGGGCGGAGTCGAATGCCTTCGTATGGTATCAGTCGGCGACGCCGCCCCGGACTTCACCGCACCGCTCACCGACATCAACGGCGACATCGAGTCGTTCACGCTCTCCGAGAATCTCGACGACGCGCCCATCGTCCTCGCGTTCTTCCCCGCGGCCTTCACCGGGACGTGCACCACCGAGATGTGCACGTTCCGCGACCAGATGGCGAGCTTCGAGGACGTCGGCGCGACGGTGTACGGCATCAGCATCGACACCCCGTTCACGCTGACGGAGTTCGCCGAGCAGAACGGCCTCAACTTCGGCCTCATCAGCGACACGAACCGCGAACTCGTCGACGCCTACGACGTGGCGATGGACTTCGCGGGCCTCGGCGTCAACCGCGTGGCGAAGCGCGCGGTGTTCGTCGTCGACGGCGACGGCGAGGTCACCTACGCGTGGGTCAGCGACGACCCCGGCGTCGAACCCGACTACGAGGCGGTCGAGGCCGCCGCCGGAAAACTCGAAGAGCCGAGCGAGGCCGCGTAGGACTAAGACACAGCGTGACGCGGTAGCGCACCTGATTCGGAGCCCAAGTCCTTTTCTCTCCGTGCGACTAGCTTGCGGGTCATGAGCGATACCGAAGATACCCTGAACGGCGGCCGCGTCTACGACCCAGAGGCGGACCACGCCTTCCCCGACGAGAAGCTCAACGAGGTGCTCCCCGTGCTCCTCGACGACGAAGAGGTGACGACGCTCCTCGAAGCGCAGAACGTCAACGCGGTGACGCGCAAGGGCTACAACGACCACGGCCCGAAGCACATCGAAATCGTTCTCAACCGCGCACTCCGGCTGTACGACCTGCTCAAGGCCGGCGGCTGCGAGTTCAACGGCGCGGCCGAACAGGGGCTCGACGAGGCCGACGAGGCGGTCATCATCGCCCTCGCGGCGCAACTGCACGACATCGGCCACATCGTCCACCGCGACAACCACGCCTACTACTCGATTCCGCTCGCGTCGGACGTGCTCGACCGCTTCCTCCCCGAGTTCTACGACCTCGCCGACGCGGTCCGAATCAAGGCGGAAGTCCTCCACGCCATCCTCTGTCACCACCGCGAGGAGGACCCGCTCACGCTCGAAGCCGGCGTCATCCGCGTCGCCGACGCGCTCGACATGGAGCGCGGCCGGTCGCGCATCCCCTACGAGAAGGGCGGCCGCGGCATCAACACGCTCTCCAGTCGCGCCATCAAGGACGTCGTCCTCAAGCCCGGCGACGAGTCGGCGGTCCTCGTCGAAATCGAGATGCTCAACGCCGCCGGCGTCTATCAGGTCGACAACCTCCTGAAGGCGAAACTCGACGGCTCGGGCCTCGAAGACCACGTCCGCATCGTCGCGGTCAACACGAAGTCCGACGACCGGCTCGTCGAGCGCATCGAACTCTAAGCGCCGCTGTCGCGGCGCTGTCGAATCGGGTATGAAAAAGGTGAGTCGGTGTGTGAACCGGGCGGGGCGGTCCCCCGCGGTCGGTCGTGTGCCTCAGTCGGTGGACTGCGCGAGGCGCTCTGCGCCGCCGACCGAGAGTTCGCCGCTGAGGGTGCGGTTCGGATAGGGGATGTCGATGCCCTCCTCGTCGAACCGCTCTTTGACGGCGGTAACGTACTCGCCGCGGGTCTTGACGAAGTCGGCGCGGCTGGGCTGGGAAATCCAGATGCGCGACTTGAGCGTGACCGACGAGTCACCGAGTTCGGTCAGCCTGACCGACGGCTCGGGCGTCGTCATGATGCCGTCGTGCGCTTCTGCCTCGTCGAGGATGATGTCTGTCGCCTGCTGGATGTCGTCGTCGTAGCCGATGCCGAACGGCACCTGCAAGCGGAGTTTGTCCTTCGCGACGGGGTTTTTGATGACGCCGTCGGTGAGCTGCGAGTTCGGCACGGTGAGCAGTTCGTTGTCGAACGTGCGAACCCGCGTCACGCGGAAGGAGATGTCTTCGACGATACCGGAGTTACCGTCCCATTCGATCCAGTCGTTGATGCGGAACGGCTTGTCGGTGAAGATGAAGATGCCGGCGACGAAGTTGGCGATGACGTCCTGCATGGCGAAGCCGATTGCGAGCGTCGCGGCCGCGCCGATGGTGGCGAGCGACTGCAGGATGTTGCCGAGGCCGGCGAACGCGAACCCAGCGCCGAGGGCGACGAACGCCACGACGAGGGTCGCGATTTTCATCAGGGGCTTTTTCGCGTGTTCGTCCGCGCCGCGCCGGTCGAGGACGCGGTTGAGCGCGGACGACACGACGGCCTTGCCGACGATGTAGACGACGGCGAAGCCGAGAACGAGACCCAAGAGCGTCCCGAGCGTCTCGGCGTACGGGACGTTCTGCTGGGTGAGAATCCGGCCGACAGCACCGCCGTCACCCTGCAGTTGGAGCGGGACCACGAGCGCGTTCATCGGTGGTAGACCGCTGTCTTCCCCCGCGTCTCTATCAGGTCCGCGTTCACGCGCTCCGCGAGATCCGCGGCGGCCTCGTCGACCGTCGTGCCCCCGAGCGCCGCCCGGAGGAACTTCGCTTTCACGAGGTTTCGGTCTGCCAGCTGGTCGTTGAGTTCGCCGACCACCGATTCGATGCCGCTCTTACCCACCCAGACGGTCACGTCGAGGTCGTGGGCCTCCTTCCGCAGCTCCTGCGTGTTCATGTGTGGCCTCCACTATGTGCCAGAGGGCTTCAATAGTAAGGCTTTGGCGGCCGTTTGGTTGTCGTACACACGCGGGAACGGGGCGATTCTGCCGAAATCGCCGTCGGGCGGTCAGTAGGGATAGCGTTCCGTCGCCCCGCAGTCGCACCTGACGACGACGTGGCCGCCGGCGCGGGTCCGGACGCGGGCGTTGACGCCGGGGCGGAGGTAGGCGTCGCAGTCGTCGCAGGTGAACCGGCGGAACGCTTTGGGGAGGCCGCAGCGGTTCCGCTCCGCGACGCGACGGGCGAGGCGGACGTACTCCCGGGCGCGGTCGTGGTCGCGGTCGCTCGCCGCCTCGCGGGCGAGGGCGTGGAGTCGGTCGATGCGCTCCTCCGCGATGTTCATACACGTTCGGGCGAGCGGCCCGGACAAAGACGTTCCGAACCGCGACGCGGGACCGACACCGAGGAACCGAAGCCGATACTGTGATACCCCGGCCGGAAAAACGGCGACTGTGCGCGTCCTGAACTACCTCGAGTTCGCCTCGCAACTCGAACGCAGCGGCATCGGCACCGCCACCGACCAGCAGCGGGCGGCCCTCGCCACGACCGACGTGGAGGTCGTCACCTCCCCGTGGCCCGAGTCGGCCGCCGCGGGTGCCGCGGGCCTCCTGCGGGGCGACGGGGTCGTCCGCGACTACGACGTGGCCCACTGCAACCTCATCGGCCCCGGCTCGCTCGCCGTGGCCGGACACGCGAAGCGAAACGACATCCCGCTCGTCCTCCATTCGCACGTCACCCGCGAGGACTTCGCCGAGAGCTTCCGCGGGTCGACCGCGGTCGCCCCCGCGCTCGGGAAGTACCTCAAATGGTTCTACTCGCAGGCCGACGTGGTGCTCTGTCCCTCCGAGTACACGAAGCGAACGCTCGAATCCTACCCGGTGGACGCGCCGATTCGCCCCGTCTCGAACGGCGTCGACACCGAGGCGCTCGACGGCTTCGAGGACCTCCGCGAGGAGTACCGCGCCGAGTACGACCTCGACGGGATGACGGTCTTCACCGTCGGCAACGTCTTCGAGCGCAAGGGGCTCACGACGTTCTGCACGCTCGCACAGGAGACCGACTACGACTTCGCGTGGTTCGGCCCCTACGACACCGGTCCGCACGCCTCGAAGAAAGTACGGTACTGGGTCGAAAATCCCCCCGAGAACGTCACGTTCACCGGCTGGATAGACGATATCCGCGGCGCGTTCGGCGCGGGAGATGTCTACCTCTTCGCGACGAAAAACGAGAACCAGGGCATCGCGGTCCTCGAAGCGATGGCCTGCGGGAAGGCGGTCGTCCTCCGCGATATCCCGGTGTTCGAGGAGTTCTACACGCACGGCCACGACTGCCTGAAGTGTTCGACCGACGCGGAGTTCCGCCGGGCGCTCGATTTGCTCGCCCGCGACCCCGACCTCCGGCGGCGACTCGGCGAGAACGCCCGCGAGACGGCCGCCGAGCACAGCCTCGACCGCGTCGGCGACAGACTCGTCGAGACGTACGAGGACGCGCTGGCCGGGCGACTCGAAGGCTGACCGGCGAGATACTCGACTACCCGGAAGTTGGCACGCTAACACACGACAGTCCAGCGGGAAGTCACAACGGTTTATCCCGTCGGAGTCGCACGAACGGCCATGCAGTCGGTCGCCGCGTTCACGGACACGTACCTGCCGACCGTCAACGGCGTCACCTACACGATTCAGACGTGGCGCGAGCGGTGGCACCGCCGCGGCGGCCGCATGGACGTGGTGTTCCCGGCGGACGACGGCTACGACCCCGAGCCCGGCGAGTACGGCGTCCGGAGCCTCCCCTTCCCGTTCTACGAGGGGATTCGAATCGGCGCGCCGCGGATTCCGGGGGCCGTCGACGACGTGGATGTCGTCCACGCCCACACCCCGTTCGGACTCGGACTGGCCGGCCTCCGACTCGCCCGCCGGCGCGACCTCCCACTCGTGGCGACCTACCACACCCCGACCGGCGAGTACGCCGAGTACCTCAGTTCGGTCGGCGCTATCGAGCGCGGCGTCGAGCGCACCGCCGAGCGCTACGAGCGGTGGTTCTTCGACCGCGCCGACGCGGTCATCGTCCCGAGCGAGGACGCCGAGCGCCGCCTGGTCGACGAGGTCGGCGTCGAGGCCGAAATCGTCGTCCTCTCGAACGGTATCGACGTAGAGCGGTTCGAACCCGTCGAGGGCGACGACTTCCGCCGCCGCTACGACCTCGGTGACGGCCCGCTCATCGGCTACACGGGACGGCACGGCTACGAGAAGCGCCTCGACGAACTCGTCCGCGCCGCGGCCGATCTCGACGCGACGCTCGTCTTCGGCGGCGACGGCCCCGCCCGCGAGGAACTGGTCGCCCTCGCCGACGACCTCGGCGTGGACGCTCGCTTCCTCGGCTTCCTCGACCGCGAGGAGCTGCCGGCGTTCTACTCCGCGCTCGACGTGTTCTGCTTCCCGAGCCCCGTCGAGACGCAGGGGCTCGTCGCGCTGGAGGCCAACGCCTGCGGAACGCCCGTCGTCGGCGTCAACGAGGGCGCATTGGAAGACACCGTCCTCGACGGGGTAACCGGCTATCACTACGAGTCCGGGGATTTGGAGGGCTTCCGCCGCGGGATTCGGCGGGCGCTCGCGGAGCGCGAGGCACTCAGTGCGCGCTGTCTCGACCGCCGCGACGAGGTGAGCGTCGACCGCTCTGTCGACCGACTCGCGGCGCTCTACGACCGATTGGCGTCGAAATAAAACAGCGAGACCGACTGCGAAACCGCGTTAGTCGCGGTCTTCGAGCGCGTCGGCGATGCGGCGCAGTTCGCGGTTCACGTCACGGACCTCGTCGCGGAGCTGTCGGACCTCGCGGACGAGCTGTTCGTCGCTGCCGCTTCCCTGCTCGGGGTCGCGCGGGCCGCCGCCCATGCCGCCGGGGCCGCCACCCATACCGCCGCCACCGCCCATGCCGCCGGGGCCGCCGCCGCCCATCATGCCGCTCATCATCTGCGCGAAGGGGTTGCCGCCGCCGCCCATGCCGCCGGGACCGCCGCCGCCCATCATCTCTTCGGGGTCGGGGCGCTCGCCCTCTTCGCGCTCTTCCTCGCGGCGCTGTCGAATCTCTTCGACCCGCTCGCGGAACGACTTCTCCTCTTCGCCGTCGTCGCCCTCGTCGGGCGTCTGCGTCTCGTCTGCGGGTTCGTCGTCAGCCATGAGAGCGAGTTGGCCGTCCTCCCGGAAAGTGCTGACGGTCTCTGAGAACCGCACCGCTCACCCGAACGCGCCGAGGCTCGACTGGAGGTCGCGGTCCGTCCCGCCGTCGTCGAGTTCGTGGCCGACGAGGTCGCGCAGGTCCACCGCGTAGGTCGTCCCGCGGTGGTCGAGGACGAGCACGCGCCCCTTCACGCCGCGGACGGTCCCCGTGGCGACGGTTTCTGCGACCGGCGAGCCGTCGAGGTCGAGGCCGTAGTCGAACGCGAACGTCTCGATGGGGTCGAACTGGGCGAGGAGCGCGTCCCACGCCGCGGCGTCGACCGACCGGCCGAACCCCTCGATTTTGGTCGGGACGCGGATGCGGTCGGGAATCTCGGTCGCCAGTTCGGCCTCGTACTCGCGGGCGACCCGGCCGTCCGAAAACGTCCGGACGTGGGCCGCGCGGTCCGCCCCCTGCTCGCGCAGGCGGGTGTCGAGTCGCCACTCGCGGGTGACGCCGACCTTGAACGTGTCGGGGGCGAACGCCGCGAGGTAGACCGCGTGGTCCTCGTAGCAGTCCATCTCGTCTTTCAGGCACGTCCCGGTACACTTCGCGCAGACCCACGTGTGGCGGTGGTCAGAACAGTACGGCGCACGAGTATTGTCGCAGGCGACGTGGCGGTCGTCGTGGATGGTGCCCGCGCAGTGGCGCTCGCCGAGGCGGTAGTCGAGTTCGGTGCCGGGGGCGAGCGCGACCGAGTCGATGCCGTCGCTCGCGCTCACGAACAGCGCGGGGGTTCCGGTATCGTAGCCGACGACCTGCACGCTCCGGGGTAGGGAGTCGCGGTAGAAAGGTGGCTCGCTCCGGGGGCGGGTTTCGGGGTCGCCCCGGGCGTCGCCCCGCGGTGTCGGTGTTGGTCGCGGTTGTCGCCCCGCGGTGTCGGTCGCGGGTGTCGGTCGGCGCTATTCGTACTCGGCGCGAAGCTCCTCGGCGAGTTCCTCGGCCGCGCGGCGGACGGCCTCGTCGCTCGACCCGTCGGGCTCCCAGCCGAGCGCCGAGAGTTTCTCGATGGAGAGGCGCATCTTCGGCACGTCGCCGGTCCAGCCGCGGTCGCCGCCGGTGTACTCGAACTCGGGGTCGAGGTCCAGCACGTCTGCGACGATGTTGGCGATGGTCGTCACGGAGGTGGTCGTCCGCGTGCCGAGGTTGTAAACGTTGTAGTCGCGGTCGGCGTGTTCGACGACGTGACACATCGCGTCGATGCAGTCCTCGACGTGGAGGTAGGATTTCTCCTGTCGGCCGTCGCCGAGGATTTCGAGCGTCTCGGGGTCTTCGAGGAGCTTCTCGATGAAGTCCGGAATGACGTTGCCGCGCTGGTTCGGGCCGACGATGTTGGCGAAGCGGTACATGTAGACCGTGAAGTCGTAGGAGTGGGCGAACGTCGAAAGCAGGCCCTCGTCGGCGAGCTTGGAGGAGCCGTAGATGCTGATGGGTTCGAGGGGGGCGTAGTCCTCGGGAGTCGGCCGCGGGGCCTCGCCGTAGATGGTCGACGAGGAGGTGAAGGCGATATCCGACACGCCGACCTCCCGCATCCGTTCGAGGACGTTGTACGTCATCTCGGTGTTCTCCTCGAACAGCTGTCGGGGGTTGCCGTAGTTCGTGTCCGTGTAGGCCGCGAAGTGGAAGACGATATCGAGGTCCTCGGTGACGGCCTCGGCGACGTCGTTCTCGTCGGTCATGTCGGCCTGTACGAACTCGACGCCGTCGGGGACCTGCTCCCGAGCGCCTTTCGAGAGGTCGTCGGCGACGACGACGTGGTTGTCCTCGGAGAGGTGTGCAGCGAGGTGAGACCCGACGAGTCCCGCGCCCCCGGTCACGAGGACGCGCTTGTCGGAGAGTTCCAGCGACATGGCACAGATGATTCGGCCGAGTGATAAGTCCGTTTCCCCTCCGGGCCGCCGACGGGCAGCGGTGGCGACCGCCGACGCGACCCGCGCCGCCCGCGTTCCGAAAGCGCCACTTTCCCCCGCCGTCTTCGGAGAGACATGCACAACGAACCCGAGGTCGCCGTCCTCCGGTACGGGCACCGACCGGGGCGCGACGACCGGATGACGACGCACGTCGGCCTGACGGCCCGCGCGCTCGGCGCTGACCGGGTCATCCTCCCGGACAACGCCGGCCATTCGATGGAGACGGTCGAGGACATCACGGGCCGGTTCGGCGGCCCCTTCGAGGTCGAACTCACCGAGGCGCTCAACGGCGTCATCCGCAACTGGGCGGGGAAAGTCGTCCACCTCACGATGTACGGCGAGCGCGTTCAGGACGTGGAAGCCGACATCCGCGAGGCGCACGCCGAGGAACCGCTCCTCGTCGTCGTCGGCGGGGAGAAAGTCCCCTTCGAGGTGTACGAGGGAGCCGACTGGAACGTCGGCGTCACGAACCAGCCGCACTCGGAGGTCGCGGGTCTCGCGGTGTTCCTCGACCGCCTGTTCGACGGGCGCGAACTCGACCGCGAGTGGGAGGACGCCGAAAACCGGGTGGTTCCGATGGCGACGGGCAAGAAAGTCGTCCCGGCCGACGAGGAGTAATCGGAGCGTCGGCACGCCCGCTTGCGGTTCTCCGCTGCCCGGGAGTAATAAGACTTAATGGCGTTCCTGACGCCATTTCGCACAATGGCTTTTGAGGAGTTACTGAACGACCCTGTTATCCAGAAGTACCTCCACGAGTTGGTCGGGCCAACCGGGATGCCGGTCGCGGCGGCACCCCCGGACGGCGAGGTCACCGACGAGGAACTCGCCGAGGAACTGCGGCTCGAACTCAACGACGTGCGCCGCGCGCTGTTTATTCTCTACGAGAACGACCTCGCGTCGTACCGCCGCGTCCGCGACGAGGACTCCGGCTGGCTCACCTACCTCTGGACCTTCCACTACGAGAACATCCCCGAAAACCTCGAAGAGGAGATGTACCGCCTCCTCGACGCGCTCGAAGAGCGCCTCGACTACGAGCGCAACCACGAGTTCTACCTCTCGGAACCCGCCGGCATCCGCTTCGAGTTCTCCGAGGCGATGGAACACGGCTTCCAGTGCCCCGAGACGGGCGCGCAGCTCGAACCGATGGACAACGACGACCTCGTCGACGCGATGGAGCGACGCATCGAGGAGCTTCGCGACGAGCTCAACGTCGAAGTGACGGGGACGAACTGAATGGTCGTTCTCGCAACGAAGTGCTACATCGACGGCGACGCCCGCGAGCGGGCGCTCGACAGCCTCACGTCGCTCGTCGCCAACGACATCGGCGACCTCGACGTCGAGTACGACATCGGCGTCCGCGACGACGGCTTCATCTCCGTGACGGTCTCGGGCGACGACGAGACGGTCGCGCGGAACGTCCTCCGCGAGGAGTGGGGCGAGGTCACGCCGCATCTGTCGGCCGGCGAGACCTACGTCGGCACCCTCGAGCACTGGGACGACGACGGCTTCGTCCTCGACGCCGGCATCGAGGTGCGCATCCCGACCGAGGAACTCGGCCTCGGCCGCGGCTCCGCGACCCAGATTCGCGACCGCTTCGGCCTCGTCCAGCACATGCCGCTGACGTTCGTCTACGGCGGCGACGAGGAGCCCTCGCGGCTGGCCGACGAGCAGGTCGACCGCCTCTACGACTGGACCCGCGGGAGCGGTCGCGTCAACGTCAACAGCGCGACCCGCGGCGAGGTCCGCGCGACGGTCAACCGCGCCGGCCACGCAAAGGACATCGTGACCGTCGAGCGCCTCGGCCTCCTCGAACAGAGCATCGTCTGCCGGGACGAGACCGACCCGCCGGGCCTCCTCGCCAGCATCGGCTCGTACCTGCCGGCGGAGCTGAAGTGCGTCATCGGCCAGTAAGACGATGAACAGGCGACTCCTCGTCGGTATCGCCGCGCTCGCCCTCCTCCTCGTGACCGCCGGCTGTCTCGGCGGCACGTCCAGCGTCTCGAACGACCGGCTCGACGCCGCGCCCGACGGCGACTACGCGTGGACCGCCGAGACCGACGCGCACATCACGGTACAAGACAACGGTCGGTTCCGCGCGGTCTACGAGGTGAACAGCTCCTCGGTCGAGCTCTACCGGTTCGACGGCTTCGGCAGTCGGACGCCGCTTTCGGTCGAGGCGGTCCGCTACCGCTACGACAACGGGACCGTCCTCAACGGGACCGAGCTGAAGGCCCGCGGCGGCGACGTGACGCAGAACGACCGCATCACGAACGTCACGCTCCCCGACGACGCCGGACGCGACGGAAAGCTCGCGTTTAGCTCGTCCTCGACGCCGAAGCGGTTCTCGCTGCCCGTCTTCGTCGAGGGGAGCTACGAGGTCGTCCTGCCCGCGGACCGCCGCGTCGACTTCCCGATATTCGGGTCGGTCCGGCCGTCGGGCTACGACACCGAGGTCGTCGACGACCGGCTCCACATCCGGTGGCCCGAGGTGACCGACGGGAACGTCGTCGTGCAGTTCTATCTCCAGCGCGACCTCGGCATCTTCGCGGCCGTCGCGGCCGTCTCGGTGCTCGTCGGCGGCGCGGGGATACTCTACTACCGCCGGCAGATTCAGACGCTCCGCGACCGCAGACAGGAACTCGGCTTGGACGTCGAAGACGACGACCGCTGACGGACGCCACCTGACCCCGGCCCCGACCCCGTTCTCGGCGTCGGTCGCTCGCCCCGGTCGGCCGGTGTGAACGCTTTTTTGCCTCGCAGCGCGCTACTTCGTGGTATGCAAGTCGCCGTGGTCACCGTCGGGGACGAACTCCTCGCCGGCGACACCGTCAACACGAACGCCGCGTGGCTCTGCGAGGAACTGACGGCGCGGGGCGTCTCCGTCGAGCGCGTGACGACGGTCCCCGACCGCGTCGCCGACATCGCCCGCGTCGTCAACGAGTACCACGCGGAGTACGACGCCGTCGTCGTCACCGGCGGGCTGGGACCGACACACGACGACGTGACGATGGAGAGCGTCGCGGCCGCGTTCGGGCGCTCGCTGGAGCGCAACGCCGACGCCGAGGAGTGGCTGGAGACCAACGGCGGCTACTCCGCAGCCGACCTCGTGGAGGGGACGACCGACCTCCCCGCGGGGTCGCGGATGCTCCCGAACGACGAGGGCGTCGCGCCCGGCGCGGTTGTCGGCTCGGTGTACGTGCTCCCCGGCGTCCCCGGCGAGATGAAAGCCATGTTCGCCCGCGTCGCCGACGAGTTCGCCGGCGAGCGGACCCACGTCCGGTTCGTCCACACCTCGGAGCCCGAAAGCTCGCTCATCGAGCGGTTCGAGGCCGTCCAATCGGCGTTCGACGTGACCGTCGGGAGCTACCCCGGCGACCACGTCAGAATCAAACTCGCCGGAGCCGACGAGGAGACGGTCGAATCGGCGGCCGCGTGGCTCGAAGCGCGAGTCGACCTGTACGAAGAGTAGGGTCGGTCGGCCGGCGGGTCAGCGCTGGAGGTACCAGAGCCACCCGGCGGTCATGAGGATACCCACGAGAAGCACGGTCGCGGCCGTCTCCGAGGTCGGCAACACCTGCTCGCTGGCTGATAGCGGAATCATAGGTGACAGTTCCCACGTCCGGTTCTTAAACGGTGAGGTTCTGGCGACAGTTGTCACGGCGTGAGCGTCAGCGAACCCGTGGGGGCGCGCCCCAGTCGCCTCTCGCCGGCTACTCTCTCGCCGGCTACCGCGTCGCTTTTCCCCGGGGCGCGGGTTCGTTCAGTCATGCGAATCGGTGTCGTCGTCAACCCCGTCGCGGGGATGGGCGGCCGGGTCGGCCTGAAGGGAACCGACGGGAAAGTCGCGGAGGCCAGAGCGCGCGGCGCGGAGCCGCGGTCGCCCGAGCGGGCGCGACGGGCGCTCTCTCGGCTTTTCGAGGCCGCCCCCGAGACGGAACTGCTCGCGTGGGGCGGCGAGATGGGCGCGGCGGCCGCCCGAGACGCCGGCTTCGACCCCGAGGTGCTCGGCGAACCGTCCGGCGGCGAGACGAGCGCGGCGGACACCGTCGCCGCCGTCGAGGCGTTCGTCGACGCCGACGCGGACCTCGTGTTGTTCGTCGGCGGCGACGGCACCGCGGCGGACGTGGCCGAGGCGCTCGACGGGACCGACGTGCCGATGCTGGGCGTCCCCGCGGGCGTGAAGGTCTACTCCTCCGTGTTCGCCGTCTCTCCCGAGGACGCCGCCCACGTCGTCACCTCGTTCGAGCGGACCGAGGCCCGCGAGGTCATGGACATCGACGAGGACGACTACCGCGAGGGCGAGGTCAGACCGGAGCTTCGGGCGGTCGCGCACGTCCCCGTCGCGGAGGACCTCCAGTCGTCGAAACAGACCGGCGGCGGCACCGTCGAGGCGCTGGCCGCGGGCGTCGCCGACGATATCCGGGCAACCGCGGGCGTCACCTACGTCCTCGGCCCCGGGAGCACCGTCGGCGCGGTGAAAGCCGAGTTGGGCATCGACGGGTCGCCGCTCGGCGTCGACGTCTACCGCGACGGCGAGGTGCTCGCCCGCGACGCGACGGAGGCCGAAATTCTGGCGAGCCTCGGCGAGGAGAACGTCATCGTCGTCACACCCATCGGCGGACAGGGGTTCGTCTTCGGTCGCGGCAACCCCCAGCTCTCCCCGGCCGTGATTCGACGCTGCGACGTGTCGGTCGTCGCCTCGCGGTCGAAACTCGACGGGATTCCGGTCCTCCGGGTCGACACCGACGACGCCGACCTCGACGCCGACCTCCGCGGGTGGACGAAAGTCCGCGTGGGTCGCGTCGAGCGCCGGATGATGAAAATCGGGTGAGCGGCGCACGTCGGATGCGGCCGGCTCGGCGCGTCAGCACATAAAAATCGAGCGAGAGGCCGCTCCAGTCGGCCGTCTCGTCAGTCGTCCGCCGGTGCCTGTTGTTTCGCGATGTACTCGACGATTTCGTCCGTTTCGGCCTTGAACTCGTCGAGGTCGGTCTCGTTCCCGTGGAGCACCGTCGAGAAGTACTTCGTGTCGGCGGCGAGGTTGACGGACTCTCTGAGTTCCTCGTCCGTGACGCCGCTCAACCGCGCTTCCTCGGTGTGGAAGTAGATGCAGTACGGACAGTTAATCGCGGCCGCGACGCCGACGCCGATGAGCGCCTTCTCCCGCCCGGACAGTTCGGTGTCCTCTCCCAGATTGAGGTCGCGGAAGAGCCCCCAACTGTGTTCGCTCGCCGGTTCTGCCAAGTCCTCCATCCAACTCGGGACCTGACCGAGCATTCCCTCCATCTCTTGTCGTGTGTTGTTCGATACCATCTCTCTCCCCGTACCTCCGCAGTCCCGTCGCTATGGAGGCGCTTATTACGAGGTTTCGGAGCAGTAAAGTTATGAACAGTCTGGAAAATCATAATCTGCCCGTATCGACGACGTTCCGGGGAAACTCGGGGTTAATACGCCGGTGTACGGGACGATCAGCCATTTCCATCCCGCCCGCTCGACGTAGATGATTTAATATTCGGAATCGTGTGCAATGAGAACCACTACCCATTATTCACACGGGGTGTAATATAGTGAGATTTAAGGTCATTGGATGGGTTCTGACTGGCATGGAAACCCGGAAAGTCCAGCGTCTCGGTCCCTCCACGCTGGCGATGACGCTTCCAGCGGAGTGGGCCAAGGAACACAACGTCGAGAAGGGCGACGAGGTGACGATTCGGACGAGCGGCAAGGGAACGCTGACGGTTCTCCCCGAATCGGTCAACACCGAAGACTCGAAGGCGACGATTCGCGCCGACAGTCTGAACGCGGAGGCGCTCGAACGCGCCATCGTGGCGCAGTACGTCCTCGGGCGACGCGTCATCCACATCGAGAAAAGCGAGGGCGCGCTCGATTCGGACCACATCAACGCCGTCTACAAGGCCGAGACCCAGCTCATGGGCCTCGGCGTCATCGAGGAGACCCCCGAGCGAATCGCGATTCGCTGTTCGGTCGACGCGGAGGACTTCACCCTCAACAACCTGCTCGAACGCCTCGAAAACACGGGCAGCACGATGCGCGGCGAGGCCGTCAAGGCGCTCGCCCACGGCAACCCCGACCTCGCCCAGCGGGCGCTCAACCGCGAGCGGCAGGCGAACAAGATTTTCGTCCTCCTGCTCCGGCTCATCTTCACGTCCTACCAGAACCCCAACCTCGCGCGGGCGGTCGGCCTCGATTCGGGCTTCCCGCTCATCGGCTACCGCTCGGTGGCGAAAAATCTCGAACTGACCGCCGACAACGCCGAGGACATCGCCAACATCGTCATGGACGCCGAGGGCCACACCATCGACGTCGACCAGTCGACGATGCGGCGCATCCGCGAGTTCACGGACCACGTCGACGAGATTACGACGACCGCGGTGCGGGCCGTCGTCGAGCGCGACTACGACCTCACCATCGAGTGCCGAGAGCTGTTCCGCGAGATTAGCGACCGCGAGCGCGACATCCTCAACGACCTCCCGGAGATGGAAAACCAGAAGCTCCTCCAGATTCGCGAGGTGCTGGTGAGCCTCCAGCAGACCGCGCAGTACGCGATGCGGAACGCGGAAATCGCGTCGAACCTCGCGCTCAACGAGGAGTCGGACCACGTCACGATAGACTGAGGCTGCGGAACCGAAGACGGAAGGGAAGGGGGGTCACGGTCGGCGCACCGACGCGCCGTCGTACCGCCGCGCTCAGTCGGCGATGACTTCCATTGCCTCGCCGTTTTCGGTCCCGGACGACTCTTTTTCGCCCGTCAGCGGGTTCCGACTGGCGATGCGGCAGTCGAACCCCGGATGCTCGCCGAAGTGCCGGAGTATCATGTGGCGGCGCGACCCGGTGATGCCGGTGCGACCGATGTCCTCGGCGGTGAAGCGCTCGGGCAGGCGGTCGTACAGGCGGCGCAGTTCGTCGAAACTGGTGAACACCTTCGCGTTGCCGGTGGAGTCCGCGCCGCGGCGGGAGACGACGTAGCTGCCGTCTCGGCGGTACTCGCCGGCCGTGCGGAAGAACTCCCGTTTCTCGGTCAGCGCCGAGCCGATGGCCTCCTGCAAGTCGGCGGCGGCGTCTCGGGACAGTTCACAGGACTGGTCGCCAAAGGAGACGACGATGGTTTCGTCGTCGCTCTCGACGGACACAGGGTTCTCATTACGGGAGAAGAACTCGATCAGGAGCGTGGGTACTCCGTGTCATATCATCGACTATCGTAGCCGACGGTAAAGAGTTATCGGCTGAGTCAGGATTCACCGACGATTCTTCGATAGACGCCGGCGGTCGAACGGTCTCCGACGCCGCGACTGACGCGGGACTGTTATAGGAGGCCGTCGTCGGTGGTCGTGGTCCCGTCGTTTGACGAGGGCGTCGTCGCTGTCGTGGTCGTGGTTGCCGTCGAAGTCGCGGTCTCGGGCTCGGCTGTCTCAGTCGCCTCGGCTGTCTCGGCCGTCTCCGTCGCCGTGGGTTCGTCCGCCGTCTCGCTTCCGTCAGACGCCGCCTTGTTCCCGAAGATGTCCGTCTCGAACGTCTTCTCGTAGGTCAGCGGGTCGAGGGGGACGCGAAGCGTCGTGCCGCCGGCGTCGAGGTTCGCGTAGAAGTCGATGCGCAGGTCGGTCGTCTGGTCGCGTTCGAGATGCGTGACCCACCACTCGTCGAGCCTGTCGTTTTCGATGTGGGTCGTCGCCTCGATGGTCTCCGTCGACCGCGGAGGGATGACGTACTCGGAGTTCGTGGTCCCCTCGCCCGCGGCCACGTCGTTCATGGAGATGTCGTAGCCGAGTTCGGAGACCGCAATCGGGTACGGCTTGGGGTTGTGGACGACGAACGTGAGTTCGAGCGCCGTGCGCTCGTCCGTTGACTCGCCCCACTCGGCGTTCGTCTCGTTGACGTACAACACGGGGTCGGAGACGACCGGCGACTCCGCGTTTATCTCGCGGGTCTCCGTGGAGTTGAACGCCGACAGCAGGTCGGTGTCGATGCTCCGGGTAATCTCGGGCGCTTCGAAGGTCCGGCCGAGCGTCTCCGAGGAGACGGTGGCGTTCACGGCGAGGTCGGTGTGCTCGCCGTTCTGGATGTGCGAGACCCACCACTCGGGGATGCGCTCGTTTTCGAGCGTCGTCCGAAGCGGGACTGCTGTGGTCCCCTGCCCGACAGAGACGCCTTCCTTCTCGCCGGTCGCCATCCGAATCCCGTTCATCTCGACGCCGTAGTCGACGGCGAGCCCGGAGAGGTTCGCTGAAAGCGGGTTCGGGTTCGAGACGTACAGGTCGGTCTCGATGACCGTCGCCGTCTCGTTGACGCCGCCGAACCGGTTGTCGACCCGGTCGACGCTCGGCGCGCCGATTATTCCGGCCGCGAACGCCCCGCCGATGACGGCCGCGACGAGCACCAGCGCGACGAGCGCGATACGGAGTCTTCCGCCGAACAACGCGGATGTCAGTCCCATCTTGTGGACACACGAGACTGGTGGTACATATGTCGAACGGCCGAGCGCGACAGCGGTTCGCGGGACCGTCCCGCACGCCTCGACCCCGACACGTCGCCCCACGGCAGGCGGTGTCGAATGAACTAAGTGCGCACCCGCGAAGGTCGGAAACATGGAAACCAAGACGGTGCAATCCGACAAGTCCATCGGCTTTGCGGCGTTGTTCGGCGTACTCACGCTCGTCGGCGCGGGGCTGATGGTCGCCGGACCGGACCAGTTGACGAAGGCGCTCGGGTTCATGGTCGCGATTATCGCGGCCTCGCTGGCGGTCTGCGGCGCGCACCTGTTCCAGTAGCGTCGAGTATCAACGCTGAGGAACACGGGTAACCGTTAATAACGCCCATTCCCTAGACGGTCCGAGGATGACTGAGTACACCGACGAGGAACAACGCATTCTCGCCTATCTCCGCGACAGCGTCAGCCGCGGGGAGGGCTACTTCCGGGCGAAGAACATCGCCGAAGCCATCGGTCTCACCGCGAAGCAGGTCGGGTCCCGTCTGCCGCGGCTGGCCGAGAAGTCCGAAGACGTCGAAATCGAGAAGTGGGGACGCGCCCGCTCGACGACGTGGCGCGTCACCCGAAGCTGAGGCGATTCCACGGATTTTTACTGTGGAGGTGTGATGGTATCTCATGACCGTCCGCGTGAAACGAACGTTCGAGTTCGACGCTCCCGGCGAGCGCGTCTGGGAGTTCATCGCCGACCCGGCCAAGCGAGCGGGGGCTATCAGCGTCGTCGACCGCTTCGACGTGTCCGACGACGGTCGCCACGCGACGTGGTATCTCGAACTCCCGATTCCGCTCGTCCGTTCGACGGTGACAGTCGAGACGGAAGACATCGAGGTCGACGAGCCGACCCACGTCAAGTTCGTCGGCAAGTCGCGGGTGATGCGGGTGACGGGCGAACACACTATCGAGGAACACGACGGCGGCAGCCGCCTCATCAACGAGTTCACCGTCGACGGCCGACTGCCGGGCGTCGAGGCGTTCTTCGAGCGCAACCTCGACCGCGAACTCGACAATCTCGAAGCGGAGCTCCGACGCGAGTTCGAAGCGACCGCGTAACGCCGGCGACGACCGTCAACACTCGGTGAGACAGGGCGAGAAACCGCGAGAGCCGTGCGCTCACGGGGTGTGAGAACGGCTGTTGCGGTGGCTTTATACATCGTGGCTCCTAAGCGAAAGTCGCCGACGCAATAGGCGCTTTTCTCGCCAGTCGTCGGCGACTCCACATCCGCCGCACCCGCCGCAACGTTTCGGGGTCCGTTGTGGCATCCGAAACGACGTGGCCACGTCGTTTCGCGCTCCCAAGCCCGGTGGGAGCGCACTCCCCCTCGTCTCACTTCGCCAACTGGTGACGCGAGATTCGGCGGGAGGCGAATTCGCCTCCGCCTTTTGACGACCGCTTCGCTCCGAGCCGCGGCGTCGTCGCGCCTCGGCGGCGACCCCCCGACAGTCCGAGAGCGCACGCTTCTTTCCCCCGGCCCTCGTGGAGCCACCATGACCGAGACGATTCGAGGCGACGTGCTGCACGCCATTCCACCGGACGAACTCGACGACGAGGACCTGTCGCCCGAACTCCGGGCGCTGGCCGACTCGCGTCACGTACTCGTCGTTCGGAAGGGCGGCCATCCCTCGATGCTCGACCTCGTCTGGGCGTTCGTCCGCCGCGACCCAATCGAGGCCGTGACCGTCGTGACCGACCGCCCCGCCGAGGAGAACGAGGAAGTGGCGCTGACCGTCGAGGAGACGGGGATGCCCGGCGTCTACGTCGCGACCGGCGCTCACGGGGAGGCTGAATCGACCGACGGACACTGAAACGGCGGACGGAAAAAGCAGGACTGCTGCGGGGCCGTGACGCGGTGACCGGCTGGACGACTTCAGTCGTCTTGCTTGGTCTTGATGTCCGCCGAGAGGCCCTGCGCCATGCGAATCTCCTTGGAGTTGTTGAGCGTCCACGCGGTGCGCTCGGTGACGGCCTCGATGATTTCGCGGGCCGAGGGGTAGCCGTTGCCGGACTTCTTCACGCCGCCGAACGGGAGGTGGACTTCCGCGCCGATACACGGGAGGTTGCCGTAGGCGAGGCCGACCTCGGCGTGGTCGCGGAAGTAGTTTATCTGGCGGTAGTCCTCGGAGATGACGGCACCGGCCAGCCCGTAGTCGGTGTCGTTCTGAATCTCGACTGCGTCCTCGATGTCGCCGGAGTACTTCAGCAGGGCGACGTGGGGGCCGAACACCTCCTCGTGGGTGCAGCGGAGGTCGTCGTGGGGGTCGGCCTCGTAGACGAACGGCCCGACCCAGTGGCCGTCTTCGTGGCCCTCGGGAATCTCGTCGGCGTCGAGCTCGGTGCGGTCGACGAGGACGTTCACGCCCTCCGTCTCCGCGAGTTCGTTGTAGTTCGTGACCTTCTCCTTGTGGCCCTCCTCGATGAGGGGGCCCATGAACGTGTCCTCGCGGAGCGGGTCGCCCACGGAGACGTTCTTGGCGTTCTCGACGAAGCGCTCCTTGAACTCGTCGTACACGTCCTCGTGGACGACGATGCGCTCGGAGGAGACACAGCGCTGGCCGGTGGTCTTGAACGACGACATCGTCGCGGAGTGGACCGCGATGTCGAGGTCCGCCTTCTCCGTGATGACGATGTTGTTCTTGCCGCCCATCTCGCACGCGGCGAGTTTGCCGGGCTGTTGGGCGACCTTGCTCGAGACCTCGTGGCCGACCTCGGCGGAGCCCGTGAACAGCACGGAGTCGACGCGCTCGTCGTCGACGATGCTCGCGCCGGCGTCACCGAAGCCCTGTACCATGTTGAACACGCCGTCGGGGATGCCGGCGTCCTCGAACATCTCGGCGATAATCTGTCCGCACCACGGCGTCTGCTCGGCGGGCTTCCAGACGACGGTGTTGCCCTCGACGAGCGCGACGGCCATGTGCCAGAAGGGGATGGCGACGGGGAAGTTCCACGGGGTGATACAGCCGACGACGCCGCGGGGCTTGCGGCGCATGTAGGCGTCCTTCGCGGGAATCTCGGAGGGGACCACGTCGCCTTTGGGGTGGCGGGCGTCGCCCGCGGCCCACTCGACCATGTGGTACGCCTCGATGACGTCGGCGCGGCCCTCGGAAATCTCTTTGCCGCACTCTTTGGTGACGATTTCCGCGAGTTCCTCCGTGCGGTCGCGCAGTTCGTGGTAGATGTCCCAGAGGTACTCCGCGCGGTCGATGTGGGAGAGTTCGCGCCACTCCTCGTACGCCTCGTCGGCCGCGGCGGCCGCCGCGTCGATGTCCTCGGGCGTGCCGCGTCGGAACGTCCCCAGCGACTCGCCCGTCGCGGGGTTCGTGCTCTCGAACGTCTCGTCGCCGGTGCCGTCCGTCCACTCGCCGTCGATGTAGTGCTGATATTCGTCCTGCGCCATATGACCCTAGACTCACAACTAAGATTAATAACCCCGGACCCTCCCATGGAAGGGACGCGCCCGAACCGACGCATCACCGCGACGCCGAGTGACCACAGATAACATCTTACGTAACGACGTATTACCCGGTGTATGAGCGAGCGCACGGCAGGTGAAGGCACGCGCCTTACGCTCGACCTGTGGCATCCGAACTGCTGGGCGATAGAATCGACGAGCGAATACGACGGCGGCATCCTCGCACACGCCATCTACGACGCTCCCGCCGCGGGCGTCGAGCGGTCGAACGGGTTGTTCACCGCCTACGGCGAGTCGCTCGACGAGGTCGAGACGCTCCTCGACGCCATCGCTGACTCGGAGCTCACGGGCGAGGTGTTGGAACTGCAAGAGCGGTTCGACTCCCGCGGGAAGCACGTCGCGCCCGGCCCGGTCGCCCGCGAGTTCTTCTTGGAGTACGACCCGAGCGACATGATGTGTCCGGAGCTGCTCAAGCAGGGCTTCGTCCACAGCGCCCCCACGCGGATAGAAAACGGCCGCGAGCGGTGGGAAGTCTGGTTCGCCGGCGCGCGCGAGGAGATACAGCCGCGCATCGAGACCGTCATGGACGAGACCGGAGCCGAGATTCGCGTCGCCTCCATCTCCACGTCCGAGGGCGCGGAACCGGAGCGCAGTCGGCGGCTCGACACGCTCACCCGGAGTCAGCGAGAGGCGTTCGAACTCGCGCGCGAAGAAGGCTACTACCGCTGGCCCCGCGAGGTGTCGACCCGCGAACTCGCCGCCGAGATGGACATCTCGAAGACGACGCTGCTCGAACACCTGCGCAAAGCGGAGTCGAAACTGCTCGACCCGCAGTAGCGCGGGGCGAACCGAGCCCGTCTCGGCTCAGATACCGGCGACGGCGCGGAGCGCGAACAGCGCGTTCGACTTCCGCTCGCGGACGCGTCGGTAGAAGTAGGAGAACCATTTGTCCCCGTAGGGGACGTACTGCCACGTCTCGATGCCGGCGTCCGCGAGGTCTCGCTGGCCGTCCTCGCGCACGCCCATGAGCATCTGCACCTCGTAGGGCGTCCCGTACTGTTCGTGGAGTTGGCGGGCGTGCGCAATCATGTGCGGGTCGTGGCTGCCGACCGCCACCCCGTCGTCGAACTCGGTGAACATGTATTCGAGGAGTTCCTTGTACACTTCGTCCACCTTCGACTTCTCCTTGTACGCGATGGACGCCGGCTCGTTGTACGCGCCCTTGACGAGACGGACCTTGCCGGGTACCTCCGCGAGGCGTTCGAGGTCGTCGCGCGTGCGTTTCAGGTTCGCCTGCACGCAGACGCCGACGTTCCCGCCCGTCCGGTGGCCCAAGTCGTCGACGGCGTCGAGGGTCACGTCGGTCGTCTCGTGGTCCTCCATGTCGACCCAGACGAACACGCCTTCGGCGTCCGCGGCGTCGACGATGCGGTCGAGGTTCTCCCGGAACGCGCGGTCGCTGATGTCGAGACCAATCTGCGAAGGCTTCACCGAGACGCAGCCATCGAGGTCCGTCGCGCCGAGTTGACGGACGAGGTCTACGTACGCGTCGGCGTCGGCGTCGGCGGCCGCCCGGTCGGTGTAGTGCTCGCCGAGCAGGTTCAGTATCCCCGCGATGCCGTCGCGGTTCAGCGACTCGACGTGCGAGACCGCTCCGTCAGCCGTCTCGCCCGCCACGAAGTTATTCGCGATGGGGGGTATCACGACCCGCTATTGTGAGACACGTACCCTAAAGAGAGACCCTACCAAATCATTCTGAAAAATATTCCTGAAATAATCGCGGAACGCTCGTTTCGTCCGACGGGGTCCGGGGTCCCGACCATGGACGGTCACAGGTATATTTACGATAGCTGGAGAGCAATGCTTGTTATGTCACCACACGACATGGGCCGCAGAACGCTGCTGAAGCTGTCGGGGCTCTCGCTCGTCGGGGCGACCGCCGGCTGTCTCGAAGGGGAAGAAGAGACTCCCACGGCAACGACCACCGAGGAAAGCGGCGGCGGTGGCGGCGGCGACGACGGGACCACCACGACTACCGAGGAAAGCGGCGGCGACGAATCGTCGTACACCATCGGTATGGTCGACTCGCTCACCGGGTCGCTCGCGCCGTACGGCGAGCGCAACACTCGCGGCCGCGAACTCGCGCTCGCGGCCATCAACGAGGTCGGTATCGGCTCCGAAGGGGCGTCGCTGAACATCTCCGTCGAGGACGACGAGAGTACGAACCAAGGCGGGGTCAACGGCGCACAGGTGCTCGTCAACCAAGACGGCGTCCCGCTTCTCATCGGCTCCGTGGGCTCCGGCGTCTCCATCGCCATCCACGACAGCGTCACGAGAGACGCCGGCGTCGTCCAAATCAGTCAGAACAGCACGAGTCCCGAACTCACGACGCGGCCGGAGCTGCTTCGGATGAGCCCCTCCGGTTCCGCGAAGGGACAGGCGCTCGCCAGCCTCGTCAACGACGACGGCCACGACACGGTCGCCGTCACGTGGATCAACAACGACTACGGGACGGGGCTGTCCGACGTGTTCGCCGAGACGTTCGAGTCCGAGTTCGACGGCACCGTCGCCTACAACGAACCGCACGACCAGGGTCAATCGTCGTACAGCGGCATCCTCACCGAGATGGCATCGACCGACGCCTCGGCGTGGATTTTCCTCACGTACGCGAACGAGTACACGGTCATGGTCAACGAGGGCTTCGACCAGGGCTACAACACGTCCGTAGACTACTACGGCGCGGAGTCCACCGTCGCCGACTCCATCATCGAAAACACGCCCGAAGGCAGCATGGACGGGATGACGGGCATCACCGAGAGCGCCCCGCAGGACCAGGAGAACTACCAGAACTTCGTCGCCGCGTTCGAGGAGAACTACGACGGGACGCCGACGGTCTGGTCGGCGTACGCCTACGACGCCGTGACGGTCGCGGCCATCGCCATCGAGGCGGCAGACGAGTTCACCGGCGAGGCGCTCGCGTCGGTCGTCCGCGACGTGACCCGCCCCGAGGGCGAGGAGGTCTTCAACTTCGAGGAGGCCGCGGCCGTCCTCCGCGACGGCGGTTCCCCGAGCGACATCAACTATCAGGGCGTCAGCGGCCCGGTCGACCTCGACGAGAACGGCGACCCGCCGGGCTACTACCAGATTTACAGCGTCGAGGACCACGAGTACGTCTTCGGTGACTACATCACGAGCTAACTATGCACGCACGGAACGGACGGCGAACGACCCACGGGAGGGCCCCGGAGCCGTGATACCGCTCCAAATCAGCCCCTTCCAGTACGTCGCCAACGGCGTGGTGTTCTCGAGCATCATCGTCCTCGCGGCCATCGGGCTGTCGCTCGTGTACAGCATCGCGGACTTCGCGAACTTCGCCCACGGAGACCTCATGACCGTGGGGGCGTTCTCCGCGCTGTTCTCGGTCGGCTTCTTCCGACCGATGCTGGGCGACGCGGGCGTGTTCGGCCTGCCGCTTTGGTTCTTCCTCGCGCTCGCGTTCGGCATGGGTGCGGCGGCGGTCATCTCCGTCGTCACCAACCGCGTCGTCTACCGCCCGGTGAAGGACAGCGGCTCCATCGGACTTCTCATCTCCAGTATCGGCGTCGCGCTCGTCTATCGCGCGCTCGTGTTCCTGTCGTTCGGAACCGAGCCCGAGCGCTACGGCGTTCCCCGACAGGGGCCGGTTCCGTGGGTCCGCGAGACGCTCGGCATCGCGGTCACGCCGCGCAACCTCGTCGTCGTGGCGCTCACCGTCGTCCTCGTGACGGCGCTGCACCTGACGCTGACGCGGACGACCCTCGGCCGGAAGATGCGCGCGACCGCCGACAACGCGGACCTCGCGCGGGTCAGCGGGATTCGGACCAGCGAGGTCATCTTCGCCATGTGGCTCATCGGCGGCGCGCTCGCCGCGGCCGGCGGCGTCTTCCTCGGACTGGAGGAACTCGTCCGCCCGCGCATGGGCTTCGACATCCTGCTCATCGTCTTCGCCGCGGTCATCCTCGGCGGCATCGGCTCCGTCTACGGCGCGATGCTCGGCGGCCTCGTCATCGGGATGGTCCACGAACTGGTCCCGCTTTTCGACCAGTTGGGCGTCCCCTTGGTCAGCACACCGTACGCGGAGGCCGTCGCGTTCGTCATCATGGTCGTCATCCTGCTCGTTCGCCCGAGCGGAATCGCGGGTGATAGCGGATGAGCGCCGTCACCTCGTGGGTTCGTGAGACGCTCGTCCGCGACGCGACCGAGCGACGCATCTTCGCCGCGCTCGGCCTCATCACGGTGCTGCTCGTCGTCGGCGTCCTCACCGGCGTCGTCGGGCTGCGATTCCTCCTGTTCCAAATCGCGCTCGTCGGGATGTACGCCCTGCTCTCGCTCGGACTCAACGTCCAGTGGGGCTACGCCGGGCTCATCAACTTCTCCGTCGCCGCGTTCTGGGGCATCGGAGCCTACTGCGCCGCGCTGTTGACCGCGCCGAACTCCCCGCTCGGACTCGGACTCCACCCGGTGTTCGGGTTCCTCGCGGCAATCGTCGTGAGCGCGTTCGTCGCGGTGCTCATCGGCATCCCGACGCTCCGCCTGCGCGAGGATTACCTCGCCATCGCCAGCCTCGGACTGGCCGAGGTCATCCGCGCCATCATCCTCAACGAGCGGCAGTGGACCGCCGGGTCGAGCGGTATCAGCGGCATCCCGAACCTCATGTCGTGGCTCCCGCTGACCGACTCTGCGACGACGGCCGCCATCGTGGTCTTCCTCATCGCCGTCGTCTACCTGTTCCTCCGGCGCGTCCACCGGTCGCCGTGGGGGCGCGTCCTCCGGACCATACGGTCCGACGAGAACCTCGCCAAGGCGCTCGGGAAGAACACCTACCGGTTCAAGATGCAGGCGTTCGTCCTCGGCTCGGTCATCATGGCCGTCGCCGGGGCGTTCTACGCCCACCTGAACCTCTACATCGACCCCTCGGACCTCGTTCCTCTGACGACGTTCTACATCTGGATTGCCGTCATCCTCGGCGGGACCGGGTCGAACCGCGGAGCGGTCGTCGGCGCGGCCGTCGTCATCGCCATCCGAGAGGGAACCCGCTTCCTCAACGACATCGGCTTCATCCAGACGCTCGGCGTCGACTTGGCCCCGCTCCGACTGCTGTTCGTCGGCGGGCTCATCATCCTCATCATGCGGTTCCGGCAGGACGGGCTCCTGCCGCCGAAGGACGAACTCATCTGGCCGGCGGCGCGCGACGGAAGCGGTGCCGGCGGCGCGTCTCCATCCGGTGCCGCCTCCGACGGCGGGGCCTCCTCGAACGGGGGTGACGACCGATGAACGACGACGCGTACGAGGGTGCGCGCCTCGACAAGGACGACGTCGTCCTGAAGACGACCGGTTTGGAGAAAGCGTTCGGCGGCCTCGTCGCCACCGACGACGTCTCCATCGAGGTCGAACGCGGGACCATCACCGGGATGATCGGACCGAACGGCGCGGGCAAGTCCACGCTGTTCAACCTCATCTCCGGCTTCTACGAGAACGACGCCGGTCGCGTCACCGTCAACGGCGAGGACGTGACCGACCTCGAACCGCACGAGCGCGCCCGAAAGGGGCTCGTTCGGACCTTCCAGACGCCCCGGCGACTGGAGGGGATGTCCGTCCGCGAGGCGATGCTCGTCGGCCCCGGCCCGCAGAAAGGCGAGTCAATCTTCTCGCTTTTCTTCTCCGGCTCCGACGTGACAGAAGAGGAGCGGGCGAACATCGAACAGACGCGAGAGCTGCTCGAACGGTTCGAAATCGGGCATCTCATCGACCAGCCGTCGACCGACCTCTCCGGCGGGCAGATGAAGCTCGTCGAGCTCGCGCGGGCGTTCACGACGAACCCCGACATCCTGCTTTTGGACGAGCCGGTCGCCGGCGTCAATCCGACGCTCGCAAACGACATCAAGCGGTTCATCCGCGAACTCAACGAGGAGGGTCAGACCTTCCTCATCATCGAACACGACATGCCGTTTATCATGGACCTCGCAGACCCCATCATCGTTCTCGACCAAGGGAAGGTGCTCATGGAGGGCTCGCCGGACGAAGTCCGCTCGGACGACCGCGTCATCGAGGCGTACCTCGGGGGGGCCGGCCCGTGACCGAGCGCGCCCTCGACGTCAGCGGCGTCGACAGCGGCTACGGCGAGGTACAGGTGCTCCGCGACCTGACGCTCCACCTCGCATCGGACGAAATCGTCTGCATCATCGGGCCGAACGGCGCGGGGAAGTCGACCGTCCTCAAGACGGTGTTCGGCCTCCTCAAGCCGTGGACCGGGACGGTCGAGCTGAGCGGGCGGGACATCACCGGCGAGGAGCCGGAAGACCTCGTCCGCGTCGGGATGGGCTACGTCCCGCAGGTGGACAACGTCTTTTCGTCTCTCACCATCGACGAGAACCTCAGGATGGGCGGGGTCGCCCGCTCGGAGGGCTTGCAGGCGCGAATCGACGAGCTGTACGACCAGTTCACGATTCTCGACGAGAAGCGCTCTGCGAAGGCCCGGACGCTCTCGGGCGGCCAGCGGCAGGTGCTCGCGTTCGCCCGCGCGCTCGTGATGGAGCCCGAAGTGCTCCTCATCGACGAGCCGTCGGCGGGCCTCGCGCCCAACATCGTCCAGTCGGTGTTCGAGGACGTGAAGAAGGTGAACGAACTCGGGACGGCGGTCCTGATGGTCGAGCAGAACGCCCGCGAGGGGCTCGGCATCTCCGACCGCGGCTACGTCCTCGACCAGGGGACCGTCGCCTACGAGGGCGACGCCGACGGCCTCCTCGACGACCCGGAAGTCTCGCGGCTCTACATGGGCGGCGCGGACTACGAGGGCGTCGAGGGCGAGTAACGCGCGACTCGCCCCGCGTTCGCGGCTTTTTTCCGACCGCGTGCTACGCCGCGTGTTTCTCGATTTCGCCTTTGAGCGACGCGGCGTCGAAGTCGTGGTCGGGCCGGATGTTGACGAAGTCGAGGAAGTCGACGGCGTCCAACAGCGCGTCCGCGTCGTAGGAGTCGAGCGCCGCGGCGACCGCCGCCTTGGGACCGACGAGCGGTTCGAGCGCCGCCAGCCCGCAGGCGAGGTCGTACGCGCGGGCGTCGCGCATCCCCTCGTCGTTGACGTTCGTCGCGTCGATGAAGTAGATGCCGTCCTCGCGGACGAGGACGTTCTCGGCCCGGAGGTCCCCGTGAGCGAGGTGGTTGTCGTGCATCTCCGCGAGCGCCGCGAACAGTTCGGGGGCGAGCCGTTCGACCTCCTCCCGCGGGGCGGTGTCGAGGGTGTGGAAGTTCGGCAGGTATTCGAGGACGAGCACGCCGAGACCGTCCACCTCGAACGCCTCGACCGGCGCGGGCGCTTGCAGGCCGATGTCGCGGAGTCGCTTCGTCGCTTCGAGTTCGTGTTCGGCCATCTCCAGCGGCGTCCCGAAATGCCCGAAAAAACCCTCCGTCCCGCTGGAGAACGCGCCGAGGTTCCGGCCGGTGGTGAAGACGGCGTGGACGAGCGAGTTCTGTTTGGAGATGACCTTCACGAACCACTCGTCGTCGACGACCATCGGGGTCGAAAGCCAGTTGTCCGCCTCGAGAAATCGGATGTGGAGGCTGTCGCGGTCGTATCGCCGGGCGAGTTCGCGGGCGACCGTCTCCAAACGCGGCCACCCGAGGCGGCCGCGGACGAGCCGACGGAGGTCCATGCACCCCCGTAAGACGAGGGGCGGCTTAACCTCGTGGGCCTACGACGATTCCTGTCGGACGGTCAACACGGGCGCGTCGGAGCCGCGGACGACGCGCTCGGCGACGCTCCCGATGAGGTAGCGGTCGATGCCGCTGCGGCCGTGGGTTCCCATCACCACGAGGTCCACCTCCCGTTCGTCGGCGTGGCGGATAATCTCGCTCGCGGGCGTGCCCTCCGTGACGACGGTCTCGACCTCGACGCCGGCCTCGCGGGCCGCCTGGGCGACGCGGTCTAACACCTGCTCGCCGCTTTCGAGGAGCGCCTCGCGGACCCGTTCGAGCGAGAGCGCGGGCGCGGCGTAGCCGACCTCGCGCACGTCCGCGACGTAGAGCGCCACGAGCGTCGCGTCGTAGGTGCGGGCGTGTTCGATGGCGTGGTCCAAGGCGGCGTCCGCGCAGTCGCTGCCGTCGGTCGGAAAGAGGATGTGGGAGTACATACGAGAACGTCGGGCCGCGGCGCAAAAAGACCCGGATGCCTATTCCCACGCGATGGGAGTACCCGGTGCGGGCTGCCGCCTTCGCCGGCCGCGACGCATATCTTTCATGGTCGTTCGATTAGTTTATGTCCGGCACGGCGATAGTTGGTCGCATGGACTTCGACATCCCGGCCGAACACCGGATGATTCGGGACACCGTCCGCGAGTTCTGCGAGGAAGAAATCGCGCCCATCGCGCAGGACATCGAGGACGAACACCGGTTCCCCGCGGAGATATTCGACCAGTTGGCCGAGTTGGACGTGATGGGCGTCCCCATCGACGAGGCGTACGGCGGCCTCGGCGGCGACCAGTTGATGTACGCGCTCGTCGTGGAGGAACTCGGTCGCGTCTCGGGCGGTATCGGCCTGTCGTACGCCGCCCACGTCAGCCTCGCGTCGAAGCCTATCGAACTGTTCGGCACCGACGAGCAGAAGGAACGCTGGCTTACGCCGCTGGCGACCGGCGAGCACCTCGGCGGCTGGGCGCTCACCGAGCCCGGGTCCGGGAGCGACGCCAGCGACATGGACACGGTCGCAGAGCGGGACGGCGACGGCTACGTCATCGACGGCACGAAGCAGTTCATCACGAACGCGAACGTCGCCGGCTCGGTCCTCGTGAAGGCCGTCACGGACCCCGGCGCGGGCTACGACGGCATCTCGACGTTCATCGTCGACCCCGAGAACGACGACGGCTTCGAGGTAACGACCGAGTGGGACAAGATGGGGCTCAACTCCTCACCAACCTGCGAGCTCTCCTTCGACGACTGTTGGGTGCCCGAAGACCGCCTCCTCGGCGAGGAGGGCGAAGGCTGGAAGCAGACCATGAAGACGCTCGACGGCGGCCGCATCTCCATCGCGGCGCTCTCGGTCGGGCTCGCTGAGGGCGCGTACGGCCACGCCAAATCGTACGCCCAAGAGCGCGAGCAGTTCGACCGGCCGATTTCGAAGTTCGACGCCATCCGCGACAAACTCGTCTCGATGCACCGCAAGACCGAGCGCGCGCGACTCCTTACCCACAAGGCCGCGACGCGGTACGACGCCGGAAAGCGGGTGAGCCGGGAGTCCGCACTGGCGAAACTCGACGCCTCGGAGGCCGCCCGCGAGGTCGCAGAAGACGCGGTGCAGGTGCTCGGCGGCTACGGCTACACGACCGATTTCGCCCCTCAGCGGTTCTACCGCGACGCGAAGCTCATGGAAATCGGCGAGGGGACGAGCGAGATTCAACACCTCATCATCGGCCGCGAACTCGGCCTCTGAGCGGCCGTCGAAGCCGGCGGTGACTCACTCCGACTACTCCGACTCGGCCATCGCTGACAGCCGAGCGACGTAGGAGAAACTGCGGACGTGGTCCTCTTCTGTCGGCGCGTCCTCGAAGTCGGCGGGGACGGTAAAGGAGACGACGCGCTCGCGAATCGTGTCGTGCGGCTCGTCGCCTATCCAGCCGATGTCGCGGTAGTACGACGCCATCTCCAGCGCGCCGCGACCGCCGAGTCGCTCGACGAGGTGGACACACCAGTCGAGCAGCACGCGCTCGGCCCGCGGCGTCCGCGGAATCTCGTCGAGGAACGGCTCGCCGTCCGAGGTGACAGCCGCGGTCGTCGCGAGGAGGCGCTCGTGAGCCACGTCGCTCCACGCCCGGTTCGTCGGTGCGTCGACCCAGTCGAACGACCGAGCGCCGGAGTTCCGTCTGAGTCCGGGCCCGGTCGGGCCGTCGGCGTCAGTCGGGTGACGTGGCTCGCGCGGCATCTACCCCTGCGTGTGCGTCCATCCGAATTAAGCGTTCGGGCGAACGTCCGACATCTGACAGCCACACGAACGTTCAATCCGAGAGAGTGAGTGAACGGTATCGTTGATAACTCCGAACGAGACTACGAGTCGAAAGCTGATTTGACGGGCGTTTTACTCGGTGTGACGTGATTTCTCTCTTCGCCCCGTGTGCTATCAATTTTGATATGTGAGGCGAATCGCTTAAGTTCCGTACCAGCTACACGTTTGATATCGCTCCGATGTGACACTCATCGGAAAGAATAGTTCCAAGAGAGTCACAGATGCGAGCCACGACCCACATATGACCAGCGTCGGGCAGTACCCACACGCGTACGCGCTGTTCGCCGCGGGCATCCTTGCGGGGGTCGTCACACTCGTTGTTCTCGGCCGGTTCCGACGCTACTCGCGGCGCGTCCGCCTCCCGTTTGCGCTGTTGACGCTCTCCGGGAGCATCTGGGCCACGGCGTACGGGTTCCTCTTCCTCCCGATGACGCCCAGCGCAGAACTGTTCTACGCGCAGTTGGCGTGGGCCGGCGCGGCCGTCATCCCCACGGTCTGGCTCATCTTTGCGCTCGTCTACGCCGGCGAAGACCAGCTCCTCTCCACGCAGATGCTCGGCGTTCTGGCCGTCGAGCCCGCCGTCGCTATCGCCCTCAAGTTGACGAACGCCTCCCACGGGCTGCTCGGGTCGTCGCTCGGCCCCTGGCGGGCCATGCAGCCGGACCGGTTCGCTGTCTCTGGAGCTGACTTCTTCGGCCCGCTCGGTCCGGACCTCGTCCTCGTCGCACACGTCGTTTACGGGTTCGGCGTCGCGGTCACCGGGGTGAGCGTCATCGCGAGAACGTACCTCAAAAGCTCGAACATCCACCGGCGACAGGCCGGGTTTCTCTTCGTCGCCGGGGTGATTCCGCTCGCCGCGCTCGGCGGCGAGTTCTTCTTCCCGTTCCGCATCAATCCGGTCCCCGTCTCTATCGGCGTGAGCTCGGTCGTCGTGCTCTGGGCGCTCTTCAGACACCAACTGTTCGATATCACGCCCATCGCCCGCGATGCGATTCTCTCGGAGATGCGCGACGCCGTCGTCGTCCTCGACGAACAGGACCGAATCGTCGAATCGAACGGGGCCGCCTCGGAACTGTTAGCGCGGCCGGTCGCCGAGTGCGTCGGCGAGCCCGTCCTCGAAAGCGTTCGCGTGCCGTCCGAGGTTCAGGCGGTGTTAGCGGGTCGAGACAGGGCGCAAGCGGTCGTCGAAGACGACGGGACCAACCGCTATTTTGAGGTCCGTTCCGAACCGCTCGGCGACCAGACACGCGACCGGACGCGCTTGCTCGTCTTCTACGACGTGACGGAACGCCGCCGCACCGAAGAGGAGTTCCGCGCGCTCATCGAGAACTCGCGGGACGTCATCACCGTCCTCAACGAGGACGGCGAACGGACCTACACGAGTCCCTCGATGACCGAGGTGCTCGGCTATCAGACCGACGCGCTCGTCGGTGAACCGGTACTCGACCTCGTCCACCCCGATGACAGAGACCGGGTCGCTGACTGCTTCGACGAGGTGGTCTCCGGCGACCCGCCCGTGCGCGCCGAGTTCAGAGTCCGCCACAAAAACGGTACGTGGCGGCGGTTCGAGACGGTGGGCGTCAACCTCCTCGACGACCCCGCCGTCGGCGGCGTCGTGTTGAACTCGCGGGACGTGACGAGTCGCCATCGCTACGAACAGCGCCTCCGAGTGTTGAATCGCGTCCTCCGGCACGACCTCAGAAACGACATGAACGTCATCCTCGGCCACGCCGACCTCCTCCTCGACGAACGCATCCCCGCCGAGTCGAAGGACCACGCCCGAACGATAAAGCGAAAGGCGTCGTCGCTGGTCGAACTCGGCGAGCAGACCCGGCACATCGACACGACGCTTACCCGCGGGCCGTCCGGACTCGAACCCGTCGAGGTGGTCGAGCGCATCGAGGCGCAGTTAGACGACATCGAGTCCGACTACCCCGAGGCAATCGTCCATCGAAACCTCCCCGACGAGATGTGGGTCACCGCGGACGACCTCATCGAGTCGGCAATCAAACACCTCATCGACAACGCGCTCGAACACAACGACCGCGTCATCCCGGAGGTCGGCGTCACCGTCGAGCGGAGCGCGACCTCGAACGACTACGTCGAGATTCGAATCGCCGACAACGGGCCGGGCGTCCCCGACGCCGAACTCTCCGTCCTCGAATCGGGGACCGAGACGCCGCTCCAGCACATCAGCGGACTCGGCCTCTGGCTGGTCCAGTGGATAATCGACCGCTCGAACGGTCGGCTCCGGTTCACGGAGAACGAGCCGCGGGGGTCCGTCGCCATCGTCGGCCTCCGGAGCGCCGACCGAGCAGCCTCCGCCAGCGACGGCGGCACGATAACGGGCGAGTCGGAGACGGACTGAGAGTCGGGCTGAGCCGCGCAGTAATCGAGTCGCATAATCGGCGTGTCAAAGGCGGAACACGAGAACGAGACAACGAGCGGAGCCGAGAGCCGAGCGTGTTCAGGTCGCGTTTCGGTCCCGGAGCCGCACCGCGAGCCTGTGTGCGCCCGCGGCCGCGGCGGTCGTCGGGTCGTCGGGAACGACCACGTCTACGGGACGGTCGAACTCCGCGGCGAGGCGTGATTCGAGTTCTGCGACCAAGCCGGGGATGCACGCCATCCCGCCGGTGACGACCAGCGGGCGTGCGCGAGCGAGCTGATAGGTCTTCATGTGCGAACTCGCCAGCCGCGAGAAGAAGTCGCCGAGTTGGGCGACCGCGTCGTCGAGGTAGTCGTCCAGCGGCTCCATCACGCCCCGTTCGACGGTGAACTCGTGGACGCCGTCGCCGCCGTCTCCGTCCCCGCGTTCGACCGTGTCGGTGAAGGGTTCGAACCCGCCGAAGTCGGCGTGGGTTTCCTTGTACTCGCGGGCGGTGTCGTGGTCGATAGTCGCGCGCCCGTCGGTCTCGGCTTCGACCGCCTCGGCGATGCGCCGGTCGACGCGGTCGCCGGACACCTCTGCGGAGACGAACGGGAGCACCCGCGTTCCGTGTCGGTACGCGCACGCTTCGAGGTTCGTCGAGCCGAGGTCGAGGGCGACGAACACCTCGCTGACCGCCTCGATTCCGTCGCCGAGCGCCGGAATCGACGCGCACAGCGATTCCGGGAGCCCTCGCGTGAGCGCCCCCCCGATGCCGCACTCACCGACTGCGGTGCCGAAGTTCGCGAGGCCGACCCTGTCGTCGACGGTCGACATCGCGTAGACGACGGCGCTTTCGGCGGGGAGGTCGTGTCGCTCGCAGAGTTCGCGGACGAACCGCTCGAACAACTCGGCGTCGCGGGCGGTCGCGGGCACGCCCGAGCGAAGCATGAACTCCGCTCGGTCAGCGGACCGCCGGACCGCCTCCTCGTCGTCGCGGACGCGTTCGTCGCCGGGGAGCGCGTCTTCGCCGTCGACCAGACACGAAGGGACCTGAACGGTCGTCGTCGCGTCGCCGTCGTCGAAGACGAGCGTCGTTCGGGCGCTCCCGAACTTGACGCCGACGGCGGTCGGAGCGTCGCGCTCGCCGGACTCGGGCGTCGCGTCAGTGCCGTTGGCCGTGGCTGCGTCGTTCGTCATACGGTATCAACTCGATTCGGACTCGGCGGGGTGGTTCGCGCAGTCATGGGATACACTCAGTTGTCGGAAGGAGAGACCGTGTTCGAGACCCGGCGGTCGGCGTCACACCATCGAGGAGAGGCGGGCGACGTAGACCAGGCTCAGCAGGTGGTCGTCGACGTCGAGGTCGGTCGGTTCGTCGACGTCGGCGGAGAAGCCGAGGAGATAGTCCCGGAGCGTCTCCTCGACGTCCGGCGTGACCCAGCCGACCGTCTGGTAGTACCGGAGGGCGTCCATCGCCCGCTTGAACCCGCCTTTGAGGACGAGGAACTCCAGCCAGTCGAAGACGACGCGCTCCGCGCCGTACTTGTCCGGCAGCGAGCGGAGATACGGCTTTTCGACGCCGTCTTCCTCGCCGCGGGACTGGTGGACGAGCAGGTGTTCGAGTTGGCTCGACCGGAGCGCCTCGGATGCCTCCTGTCGGCTCCGGTCGAAAAGCGGGTTATCGAACCGGAACGGTCCGCGGTCGTCGAATCGGCCGTCGTCGAATCGGCCGTCATCGAATCTACCGTCGCCGTTCCGTCTGGCTCGTGGTGCGTCACGCGCGATACGTCGAAGTTCGTCTGGGTCGTATTCGTCCGGGTCCAGGTACATGGGTCACCTCGTTCAGGACGGCACGAATCCCCTGAGTCCCCCGACTCGGGGCGGCGGAGCGCGCAGCGCGCTGTCCGCGATGTCACACGCGATATCGTACCGTGTCGGTGAAAGCATTCGAAGGAGGCGACATAAATCTATTCGAGACATTATCACTCGTGATATCATGATGTGCGAGCGCTCGAACTCGGTCGTCGTCATTCGACAGTCGGTGTCGCCGGCGTCCGGGCGGCGAGTGCGGGTCCGTTTCCGACACCGTCGCACCGAGACCGAGAGACAAGGAGCCGAGCCGCTCAGAGAACGTGGGTGCCGCTCTTCGCGCTTCGCACGCGGAGGTCGCCGGTCTCGCTGTCGAGTTCCAGCGAACGGCCGTGGGAGCCGCCGACGTCCTCAGCGACGACATCGATTCCGAACCCGTCGAGCGTCGTTCGCGTCGCGGCGACGTTTCGGTCGCCGATACTGCCGTCGCCGTCGGCCGAGGTGAAGTCGAACATGGTGCTTCCCCCGGCGATTTTGGCGACGATTCGGTCGGTGTCCGCGCCGACTGCCTGCATCTCTGCGATCAGGAGTTCGACGCCGGTGTCGACGAACTTCGCCGGTTCGCTGCCGTCGTCCGCCTCCGGAAGCATCGCGTGTGCGAGCCCCGAGACGCCGGTCTCGGGGTCGTACAGCGCGACGCCGATACAGGAACCGAGACCGCTCGTCGTCAGCGTGCTCTCGTCGCTGGAGACGGCGAAGTCGGCGATTCCGACCTTGATTCGGCCGGAGCGGGCCGCGGGCGTGTCCGTGGTGTAAACTTGCATTGAGATTCCTCTACGGAGGGGTCACGCGGCGGGCGAGAGTTGCTTGAGCGCCTTGCGCAGCTCCGTCTCGTCGGGGAGCGCGTAGATATCGCAGGTGAACTCGTCGTCGTCCGTTCGAATAGTCGAGTCGATGAGGAACGCGTACTCTTGGGACTGCGCGAGGTCGGTCGCGAGCGGGTCGATGATGGCCGACCCGATATCGTGGACGTGCTTCGGCGGCGAGATGTCGATGGTCGTTTCGAGCGCGTTCGCCCAGCCGTCGAGGAAGCCGGAGGTCGTGATGTTCCCGATTTCCTGAATCGCGCTCTGGCGCATCGCCTCGTCGCCCTCCATGCCCGGGAGGAGGCTACTGGCGATGTTCTCGGCCGACGGCTCGTCGAAGAGGATGGCGATGTAGCCGCTCGGCGTCCCGCTGAACTCCAAGACGACGCCGCGGCGAACCGCATCGGTCAGCGACATCGGCACGCCCTCGATGGGGACGAAACTCAGCCGACTCACCTCGACGGTCGTGTCGATGCCCGTCATCGCGGTGATGTCCTCGGACGCCTGGGTCGCGCCGTCGTTTATCATCTCGGAGAAGGCGGCGAACGACTCGACCGGGAGCGCGCCGTCGTCGCCGCTCGCCTCGACGATGGTCCCGATGGACGCCGCGGTCGGCACCATGTACAGGTCGAACTCGATGGCGTTGTCCGCGGCCTCCAACTGGTTGCGGAAGACGAGGACGTGCTCGTCGTCGCCGCCGTTTTCGAACCCCTCGGCGTCGACGCGGTCGAGCGGGCCGTCGTTCTCGTCGTCGACGTAGGTCGGCGTCGTGATGTCGACGGTGGTGTCGAGATAGTCGGCCCAGCCGTCGATGAAGCCGCCGAGCATGATGTTCGCGACCTCTTTGAGGCTACTCTCAGCGAGTTCGCCGTCGGCGTCGGTGGCGTCGATGCCCGGCATCAACGCGTCGACTAACCGCTCTGCGGACTCGGGCGAGAACGCCAACACGGTGTGGCCGTCTAAGCCGCCCGAAAAGCCGATGTGGACGCTCACGAGGTCGCGCTCGGCGAACTCGTTTTCCACGTCCGACTTCGTCCCGAGTTCGACCTTGGTGACGTTGACGTACGTGTCGATGCCCGCGAGCGTGGTCAGCGAACCGGCGGCTTTCTCCGCGCCCGAGTGGGCGAGCCGACTGAACGTGCGGAGCGACCGGACGTCGAGATTCATGCCTCTGCCTGAATCACGTCGGCGATAGCTTGGAGCACGTTCGGCTTCTGGAACGGCTTCGTGATGTAGCCGTCCGCCCCCGCCTCGACCGCTTCGCGCATCTTTTCTTCCTGTCCGACCGACGTGCACATGATAACCGATGCGCCGGCGTCGAGCGACTTGATCTCGGACGTCGCTTCGATGCCGTTTCGAATCGGCATCACGACGTCCATCGTGACGACATCGGGTTCGAGTTCGCGGTAGAGTTCCACCGCTTCGACCCCGTTTTCGGCCTCGCCGACGACTTCGTGTTCACCCTCGAGGAGCTGTTTGAGGAGATTCCGCATGAACGCGGAGTCGTCCACGACCAGTACCTTGCTTGCCATACCTCCAGATTTCCGAAAATCACACCATAAACCCTTCCTCCCCATTATCAAGGCTGATATGGTATGTCGAGGACGAATCACCCGCGTCGCGTCGTGCAGACCGCAGCTATCGGGTTCCAACGCCCACCCGGGCCGCGTCACCGACGCATCAGCGTCGGCGCGGCGGGAACGACGCGCCGGTGTCTTCGACGGCGTCGAGGAGGTCGCCGATGCTGTCGTCTCGGTCGAGTCCGTTGGCGGTCGCGAGCGCCTCGACGGCACGAACGGGATAGGTAACCTGCACCTCCGAGGCTAAAAGCAGGATACCGAGCACCTCGTCGCGCGGGGTGTCGGCGTTGCCGACGGCGTCGGCGTACCACGAGAGAAACGAGTTGACGACTTCGGTCACGTCGTCGGAGACGGTCTCGTGGCGAGCGACGTTGCCGTCGACGAGCGCGGTGGTGACGAGCGCGTGGTCCGCGCGGACCGCTCCGACGCGCTCTGCGAGCAGGCGTCGAGCGAGCACGGCCCGTTTTTTCGGGTCTTTCGGGAGGACGAGTTCGGGAGCCGCGGCGTCCTCGTCGCGCTCGTCGCCCTCGCCGGAGGTCTCCGTATCGGACCCTGTGGTCTCACCCGAATCGGAGGGCTGGCTCTCGTCGTCTGCCGCGTCGGCGGCCGGCGGCTTGGCCTCCCCGGTCGAGATGACGTACCGGCCCGTGTCGAGCGCCGCGACGTGCTCGTCGCGGCTGATATCGAGTTCGTCCGTCCCGACGACCCCCTGTTCCCGCGGATGATTGGGGGGACGTTCGTCCTCGTCGTCCATCGACGAATGCTCGGTGCCGTGGCATATAATCCCATCGTCACCGTCCGTGGCGGACTCACTACTATGACTGAGAACGTGGCAGATAGCCAACCAACACATTGACAAGCCGCGCGTCCTGATAAATCTCCATCTATGGAGTCTGACAGGACCCTCTCCGCACTGGGAAACGAATACAACCCTGACATCCTCCGTGCCGCGGACGAACCCCACTCGGCACAGGAGTTCAGCGAGATGTTGGACATCCCCATCGCGACCTGTTATCGCCGGATCGAGGAGTTGACGGCGGCGGGCCTCCTCGAACTGCACGACCGGGTTCTCTCCGACGAGCACCGACGAACGAACGTCTACCGCCGTGAAGTCGACGAAATCGTCGTTCGGTTTGAGGGCGACGACTACACGGTCAGCGTGACCGAACGCCCGGAGGTGAAGAACAAACTCGACGACGTGTGGCGGAAGATTACGCAGGACTGAACCGCTCCGACTCCGGACTCTTCTCTTACGTTTTCTGAGACGAGCGCTCGCTGATCGCCCGCGTGAGCGCGCGGAGAATTTTACGTATTGACGCACCGACCCTCCGATATCAGTCTTGATAGTGAGGGCCGTAGCGTTATGTAGGACCTCTCCAAGTTGACGAGTGACGGTTCCCCGCTCCCCACCGAGTGTGGGACCAAACCCACGAAATCTATGTTCGAAAACATCAACGAAGACCGGGGTCAGGTCGGTATCGGGACCCTCATCGTCTTCATCGCGATGGTTCTGGTCGCCGCAATCGCGGCGGGCGTCCTCGTGAACACGGCTGGCTTCCTGCAAGCCACCGCCGAGGACGCCGGACAGCAATCTGTGAACAAGGTCACCAACCGCGTCGACGTCGTCAACGCCCACGGCTTGGTTAACAAGACCGGCGAGGAACGCACCGTCGACCAGATTTTCCTGACGGTCCGCCTCGCGGCCGGTTCGGGGAGTGTCTCTCTCGAAGATACGACGGTCAAGTACCTGAGTGAGACGACCGCGCGAACCCTTACCTACAACGACACCGTCACCGGCTCCGACACGGCAGACCCGGCTAACCTGACGACAGGGAACAACTTCACCGCGGGCGTCCTCGAAGACGGGGACGACTCGTTCGAGGTTCTCAACGAGCAGTCCGACCGCGCGGAGATCGTCATCAACACCTCCACGGTCGAGGGTGCCAACACCACCGGGACGGCCACGGGTCAGACCGTCAAGCTCGACATCACCAGCCGCAACGGTGGCACGACGCAGGTCATCCTGACGATGCCCCAGCAACTCGCCGGCAAGGACAACAACGACCCCATTGCGCTCTGAGGAGATTCAAATGTTCAACAACATCACTGACGACGACCGCGGTCAGGTCGGTATCGGTACGCTCATCGTCTTCATCGCGATGGTTCTGGTCGCCGCAATCGCGGCGGGCGTCCTCGTGAACACGGCCGGCTTCCTGCAGGCGACTGCCGAAGACGCCGGAGAGCAGTCCGTGAACAAGGTCACCAACCGCGTCGAAGTTCTCAACACGCACGGCACGGTCGGCGGCGAAGAGGACATCGACAACATCACGCTCACCGTTCGTCTCGCCGCCGGTTCCGACGCGGTGGACATGAACGAGACCTCGATTAAGTACCTCAGCGGCGACAGCGTCGTCACCCTGACCAACCAGACGGTGACGTCCGGAGCGAACTCCGCGACGAACGACTCCGCGGAAGGCGTCGCAGACAGCGACGAGTTCGGCCTCTCCGAAGTCACCGACGACGACGGCTCGTTCGGCGTCCTCAACAGCATGAACGACCGTTACGAGGTCACCATCGACACGGCCGCAATCGAAACCAGCGACGGTGACGACACTAACCTCACCGGCGGTCTCTCGACGGGCGAGCAGGTCACCCTCGAAATCACCTCTCGCACGGGCGGGACGACGCAGGTCATCCTGACGATGCCCCAGCAACTCGCCGGCAAGACGCAGGGCGAACCCGTCGAACTGTAACCCGGCACCGAAACTTTCCTTTCATTTTATCGACGCCGACTGCCGAGCGGCAGCGCTGTCGTTTGTTCGGAGTGTACGGCCCACAGCGCGACTCGGCCGAGTGACGCTGTCGGTCGCGGCGCTCACGTGACGGGCAACGCCGCAACCGAGTCGCGACGATGAGCCGAGACGAACTGCAAGGAGACAGTAGCTGGTGAGACGAACACGAACAAATCGACGAGTCGGGCGCGTTCTCGTGTGCGAGCGAGTCGAAAGAGCCCGACGGCGAAAACAGAAAGAGCGCAGCGAGACCGGGACAACCGGCCTTCAGGACCGACCCGTTACTCGGTCTCTTCGCCGAACCACGGCGGCGACTCCCCGACCATGGAGAACCCGGCCGCCTGCTCGTATATCTTGATACCCCCCTGTGCGATTTCCAGCGGGAACATGGAGTTCTTGATGCTCTGCTTGCGCATTTTCGCGACCCAGATGTAGCGGTTGCTCGTCGCGCCCGCGGGACTCTGGATGAGGTAGATGTTCCCGTCGGTCAGGAAGTTCTCGAGGCCGATGTCGGTCTCGGGGAAGATGGCCGACTGCTCGGTCGTCAGAAGCGAGGTGAGACCGCTGTCTTTCAGGATGTCGATGAACTTCAACAGATACTGACGCTGTTCTTTCTCGTCGTCGAAAAACAGCTGGAACATCGTCAGCGAGTCGAGGACGAGACGGTCGTAGTTGGTGTCCTGGAGGTCGCCGAGGATGCGGTCGAGCGTCGTCGAGAAGTCGCCGTCGCGAAGGAGCGTCCGCTTGTCGTAGACCTTGATATCGCCGGACTCGACGTACTCGTGCCAGCGGTCGAAGCCGATAGACTCGGCCGCCTCGCGGATGTCGTCTTCCGTCTCTTCGAAGGTGAGATACAGGCCACCCTCATCGAACTGGTCGACGCCGTTGTAGAGATACTGGAGGCCGAGGATGCTCTTCCCTGTCCCCGGGTTGCCGCTGATGAGCACCGCGGCGTTCTTGACGATACCGCCGTTCAGGATGGAATCGAGTCCTTCGACACCGGTCTTGACTAGTTCTGTCATGGTTGTGTTGAAACGGGTGTTGGCTGTCGGGGGAATGTCCGTGCCGACGCCGGATAATTCTTCTTACCGCCGCTACGCCGTCGTCTGACTTTTATTACACGTTCGTCGCACAGAAATTCATGGCCGCGAAAATATCGGGACTGATAACGGGACGGGAACTTTCTTGTACCGACTTACGTACCTTGCACCAATGTTACCTGCTCCCCCGAGTGCGTCGGACCTCCCCGGCCGGTTCGCCGCTCGGCCGGGTGACAGGCCGTCGCTCGAACGAATCGCCCCGCAGACGGTGCGGAGGTGCTCGCCGCGAGCATGATGGAGTGGCAGAACGACGAAGACACGGCCGACGCCGGGGACGAAACGGACACGGAAGAACAACATATGTCATCAGACGATGGACTTGGATTCGAGGAGGGAATCGACGACCTCTCCGACGAGTTTGGTGACTTCGGCGACGACCTCGACGACGGATTCGACGACGACGAATTCGGCGGATTCGGTGACGACAACAGCGAGGAACTCGCAGAGCTCGAAGATCGCGTCGGCGAACTCGAGAACGAAGTAAGCGCCATCTCGTCGGGGATGAACACCGTCCGCGAAGAGAACAAACAGATCGGTGAGACAGTCGAAGAGCTCGACGACACGATTCGCAAACTGCTCGACATCTACGAGATGGTCACCCGCGGCATCAACCCGTTCGTCGACGACGCCCGCGAGATGGGCGGCCTCGACGGCGGCGGCGCGTTCGGCCTCTTCGAGGCGGAAGCCGAGGACGAAGAGCATCTCGACCCCGAGGTGGCGAACGCCGACGCCGAGTCGTTCTTCGACGACGACTTCGGCGAACTCGACGCCGAGGAGGGCGCGAAAGAAGCGGAGCTCGCCGCGGAGGACGAACTCGCGGAAGCGGAGCGCGAGAGCCCCGCGGACGTGCTCGACGACGAGGACGACGAAGCCGACGAAGCCGACGAAGCCGACGAGACCGACGACGCGGGCGGTGCGGGCGGCGCGAGCTTCGACGACCTCAAAGAACAGTACGAGGAGGGCGACGGCTGGGACGATGAGGACGACGCGGCGGCGGACGACGCCGAAACGGACCTCGACGACGCGGCGGTCGACCTCGAAGACGAGGACGACGAAGCGCTCGACGACGCCGACCCGCTCGACTCCGAGACGGCGGACGACGCGGAGGAAGACGACGAGCCGGGCGACGAGGTGTCCGACGAATCCGACCGCGAATCCGAGACCGACCCGGCCCCCGAGATTGAGGACGGCGAGCAGGACGCCGACGGCGACGTCCGCAAGACGCTCGACGAACTGGAGGCCGAGTACGCCACCGCGGCGGGAACCAAAGACGAACTGTCGGACGACGACGAGGACGGCACGGTCGCGGAACCCGAGTCGTCCGCGTCGGTCGAGGAGTCCGACGCCTACCTGACGACGCTCCCGTCGAACTACGTCTCCGAGGTGCTCGTCCTCGAGTGGGCTGAACACCTCGTCGCGGTCGGCGGCGCGCTCGGCGCGTCGCGTGCGCTCCGCCAGTATCGGGAGCAGGACTGGATATCGCGCGCCGTCGAAAGCGAACTGAACGCCCACGTCGGACAGATAGCGCCATCGGTCGAAGACGCCGACGACCACGAACTCCGCATCGACGACCACCAGACGAGCCTCGCGTACGTCTGCCGGCTTGCGGAGGACGTTCCACGGGGACAGCTGTACGAGGAGTTGGTCGCCTACGGGGGGAGATTCGATGGGATTCGGTGTTAGCGGCTCGACCGCCATCATCTTCCTCGGCGTCCTCATCGCCACGGGAACGCTGTACACGGCGACATCCAACGCGTCGGAGAACGTACTCGAAGCGCAGGACGCCGACGCGGAGCGGGCGCTCGAACGGACGAACACGGACATCGCCGTCACGAACGCGACCTACGACACGAACAACACGAGCCTCACGGTGAACCTGACGAACGTCGGTTCGGAGACGCTCTCGGTGAGCGAGACCACGTTGCTCGTCGACAACGCCTACGTCGACGTGCCGTCGGCCAACGCGAGCGTCGACGGCGACGCCGGAACCGACCTCTGGTACGCCGGCGAGAACCTCTCGTTCGTCGTAGGGGTCGACCCAACCCCCGAACGGGTGAAAGTCGTCACCGGAAGCGGCGTCGCAGCCACGGAGGCGGTGAGCTAGATGGCCGACATCTCCGTTCCGAGCCTCATCCTGTTCATCGCCAGCATCGTCGTCGCCGCCGGCGTCTCGGGCGTCCTCATCGACACCGTGACCGGTATCAGCAGTTCGCTCGACGAGCGCGGCGGCGACGTGAGTACAGAGATCAGAACAGACATCGAAGTCATAAGCGACCCGCAGGCGGGCGTCTACGACGGCGGGAGCGACAACCTCTCGATATACGTCAAGAACACCGGCCTCAGGACGCTCCCGGCGGCCAGCGGCGGCTTCGATATCATCGTCGGCGGACAGTATCAGACCAACGTCACGGTGAACGTCGTCGACGGCACCGAGTGGCGGCCGAGCAACGTCATCGAACTCACGGTGACGGACATCGCGCTGAGTTCGGGCGACTACCGGATGACCATCGTCGTCGACGGTGACGAAGAGGTGTTCGAATTCCGCGTACCATGAGCAGTCAATTCTCTCTCGGGCTATCCGGGCACGACCGTCTCGAAAAGGAACTCGGCGGCGGCATCCCCAAGGGTGCCATCGTCCTCATCGAAGGGGACTACGGCGCCGGCAAAAGCGTGCTGTCGCAGCGATTCAGCTACGGCCTCTGCGACGAGGAAACGGTGGTGACGCTCGTCTCGACCGAGCTGGGCGTCCGCGGCTTCCTCGACCAGATGCACTCGCTTTCGTACGACATCGTCAAGCATCTGCTCGACGAGCAGATTCTGTTCCTTCAGGCCGAAATCGACAGCAGCGGCGCGCTCTCCGGCGGAAGCAGCCAAGAGGAGCGCAAACAGCTCCTCCGGCGGCTGATGGACGCCGAGACGCTCTGGGACGCCGACGTCATCATCATCGACACGTTCGACGCCATCCTGCGCAACGACCCGCAGTTCGAGGCGCTGGTCCGGCAGAACGACGAGCGGCAGGCCGCCCTCGAAATCATCTCGTTTTTCCGCGAGCTGACGACGAAGGGCAAGACCATCATCATCACCGTCGACCCGTCGTCGGTCGACGAGGGCTCTATCGGCCCGTTCCGCTCTATCGCAGACGTCTACTTCGAACTGGAGATGGTGGAGGTCGGCAACGACGTTCGCCGGAACATTTTCGTGAAGCGCTTCGCGGGGATGGGCCAGCAGGTCGGAGACCGCGTCGGCTTCTCGGTCCGGTCGGGAATCGGGCTCGTCATCGAATCGAGGAGCGTGGCGTAGATGGCGAGCGAACACGGCTCCGCCAGGCTGTCGGACGACCTCAAGCGCCTCGCGATGCAGTGGCCGCACCTTCGGGACCACCTCAAGCGGTTCCGACAGATCACCGGCGAGTTCCCGATGCTCGTCGACGAGCCGGGCGATTACGAATCCCGGCGTCCGAACATCATCTACCCGCTGGGCGGCCCCGTGTTCTGCCAGATATACGGCAACTTCGGCGAGACGACGAAGTACTACACCATCGAACCCGAGATGGACGACGACGAACTCGAAGTGTTCGGCCGGGTCAAGGACAAACTGCTCGAACGCAGCGTCTCGAAGCCGGCACCCGAAGAAAGCGCCGACTACGAGGAGCGCATCGAGGAGTTACTCTCCGAAATTGTCCACATCGAGGGCGACGACCGCGGGCCGCTCGGCTCCGTGGCCAAGCGACTCGACGTGGCCGGCATCGAAGTCTCGCAGACGACGTACGACAAGATACAGTACCGGCTCGTCCGCGACATCGTCGGCCTCGGGCCGCTCGAACCCATCATGCGCGACCCGGAGAACGAGGACATTCACGTCATCGGCCCCAGCCAGGTCGACGTCGACCACGGGACGTTCGGCCTGCTGGAGACGAGCGTCGAGTTCGACAGCACGGAGCAGTTCGACAACTGGCTCCGCAACATGGGCGAACGCATCGGCGACCCCGTCTCGGACGCCCACCCCATCGTGGACTCCACGCTCCCCGACGGCTCGCGTATCAACATCATCTACTCCGACGACGTGTCGCTGAAGGGGTCGTCGCTCACTATCCGTCAGGGCGACGACGTGCCGCTTTCGATCTTCCAGATTACGAAGTGGGGAACGCTCTCGCCGGAGTTGGCCGCGTACCTCTGGATCGCGCTGGAGAACGAACGCACCATCTTCGTGGTCGGGGAGACGGCGTCGGGCAAGACCACGACGCTCAACGCCATCCTCTCGTTCATCCCGCAGGACTCGAAGATTTACACGGCGGAGGACACCGCCGAGGTGCTCCCGCCGCACGACACGTGGCAGCAACTGCTCACCCGCGAGGGCCGCGGCTCCGACTCCGAAGTCGACATGTTCGACCTCGTCGCGGCCGCGCTCCGCTCTCGCCCCGACTACATCATCGTCGGGGAGGTCCGTGGCGAAGAGGGACGCATGGCGTTCCAGGCGGCCCAGACCGGCCACCCGGTGATGCTCACGTTCCACGCGTCCGACATCGTCTCGATGATTCAGCGTTTCACCGGCGACCCCATCAACGTCCCCGAGACGTTCATGGACAACTGCGACATCGCGCTGTTCCAGAACCGCGTCCGCCGGGGCAACGACATCCTCCGCCGGGTGACGAGCGTCCAAGAAATCGAGGGCTACTCGAAGGAGATGGGCGGCGTCGTCACCCGCGAGGCGTTCTACTGGGACCCCGTCCAAGACGAGATCGTCTTCCAGGGGATGAACAACTCCTTCATCATGGAACAGAAGGTGGCGACGCTCCTCGGCTACGACGACACGCGGAAAATCTACGACGACATCCAGTTCCGCGCCGAACTCGTCCGCCGGGCGATTCAGGAGAACGTCCTCGGCTACCACGAGGTGAACGAGCTCATCGAGGACTACCAGCGCGACGGCGTCGAAGGACTGCCGTTCGACATGGCGAGGGTGTAACGAGATGGCAGGGGAACAGAGCACATCGATGCAGGCGGTGCAGGTCCGTGACTTCATCAGCGACATCATCGAGTCGTACGAGCAGATGCCGATGGAGCTGCCGCGGTACCTGCTCGCGGTGCTCGGGCCAGCCATCGTGTTCTTCTTCCTCTCTATGGCCGGTGCCATTGCGCTTCCCCTTCCCCTCCTCGTCCGCATCCCCGTGTTCCTCCTCGGCGTGTTGCTCTTGGGCGGGGCCGTCCTCTACCCGCGGCTCCTCGTCGAACAGACGCGCCGCAGCTTGGAGAACCAACTGCACCTGCTTATCACGCACATGACCGTGCTCTCGACGACGAACATCGACCGCGTCGCCGTGTTCCGAACGCTCGCGCGCGAAGAGGAATACGGCGAGTTGGCGACCGAGATGAACCGCATCGTCCAGCTCGTCGACGCGTGGAACCAGTCGCTCGACGACGCCTGTCAGCGCCGGGCGCGGGAGGTTCCGTCGAAGCCGCTCGCTGACTTCCTCGACCGGCTCGCGTACTCCATCAACGCGGGGCAGAGCATCGACGACTTCCTCCTCGGCGAGCAGAACGCGATGATTCAAAAGTACATCACCGTCTACGAGAGCGCCCTCGGGAACCTGGAGGTCATGAAGGACCTCTACCTCTCGATGATCCTGTCGATGACGTTCGCCATCATCAACGCCATCGTGCTCCCCATCCTGACAGGGACCGACGCGACGATGACCATCGGCGCGGTCATCGTGCTGTTCGTCTTCGTGCAGTTGGGTTTTTACTTCGTCATCCGGACGATGTCGCCGCACGACCCGCTGTGGTACCACCAGCGGGAGTACCGGACGAAGGCGAACCGGCAGATAGACATCACGCTGTACGGCGCGGTCGGCCTCTCTATCACGATGGTGCTCGTGCTCGCGTTGGGCACGTTCAACCTGACCCCCGTCGGCGCGACGGTTCGGCCCATCATGATTGAGCTCCCGATTCCGCTTCTCATCTCGACGCCGCTGACGCCGCTCGCGGTCCCCGGTATCGTCGCGCGCCGCCACGAGAAACGCATCGGCGAGCGCGACGAGGAGTACCCCGGCTTCATCCGGGCGCTCGGGGCCTCGGAGACGGCGAAACAGAGCACGACGACGGCCGTCCTGAAGACGCTCAAGACGAAGGACTTCGGCGTCCTCTCGCGTGAAATCGCCCGGCTGTACACGCGGCTTCGGATGCGACTCGACCCCGACCGCTCGTGGTTCTTCTTCACCGCGGAGACGAACTCCTACCTCGTCCAGAAGTTCTCCGAGATGTACAACGTCGGCCGGTCGATGGGTGGCAAGCCGAAACTTCTCGGTGAACTCATCAGCCGCAACATGAACGAGATTATCAAGCTCCGCCGGCAGCGAAAGCAGTCGACGGTGACCCTCATCGGCGTCCTCTACGGCATCACGGCCTCCGCGTCGTTCGCCTTCTTCATCGGGCTGGAAGTCGTCGAGATTCTCGCGTCGTTTTCGACGGAGATGAACCTCGACAGCCTCCAGTTCGGGACGCTCATCTACGCCGGCGTCTACGACGTGCCCTTTATCGAGTACATGCTGACGCTCATCATCCTGTTCAACGCCCTCCTGTCGTCGCTCATGATTCGGATGGTCGACGGGGGGCACAAGGCGAACGCGTACCTCCACTTCGTGATGCTCGTCTGGGTTGGCTCCCTGATGGCGGTCGCGACCTCGTCGCTCGCAGGAGCGCTGATTAGTGTATGACTGACGACGGACCACAGAGACAGACCCGAGATACGATGCCAGACACAGGAGGCGAACAGACCGCACAGGAGGCCCGTTCCCGCGCGCCCGAGGGGGGCGACGTGGCGAAAAGCGATCTCCTGCAGGCGTACCGCCGGAAGAAATCCGAGCCGTCGGACGAACGCGAGGAACAAGAACGGGAGCGCTCGAAGAAGCAGACGGAAAAACAGACCAGCGACGGCGAGTCAATCGTCGTCGACTTCGTCGCCAACTTCGTCGCCGGCGGCAACGCCTCGTTCGAACCCGTCAAGGGCCGCGTCCTGATGAGCCAGCGGCGGCTCATCCTCGCCACGTCGAAGGCGAAGACCGTCATTCCCATCACGTCCATCTTCGACATCGCCGTCGGGCAGGTTCCTCCGGAGGTCGAGGAGTTCTTCGACTACACCGTGATGGTGGGCTACATCATCGGCCGCCAGCGACGGACGACCGTCATCGGCGGCGACCGCGAGACCATCGAGAAGTTCTCGCTGCTGTTGTTCCGCGCGGCGCTCAACGGCTCGCGCGCGCAGGTTACCCACCCGGCCCGCATCGGCGGCCGCGTCCTCGACACGGAGCGCCGACCCTCGGGCCTGCATCTCGACTACGAGGCCGTCACGTTCCCCGACGACGACGGCCCGCTCACGGAGAACGGCGAGCCGTTCCACATCGACCTCGCGAGCGTCATCTTCTTCGAGGTGCTCGAACGGACCGTCGACGGCGAAACGCGACTGGTGCTTTCGGTCCAGCACGTCAAACAGGGCCAGACGGTCACCTCCGAGATAACGCTCGACTCGCGGCGGAAGATGAACATTCTCGGGCGCTACCTCAGACTCGTCTACCACTGGATAAAGTCGGGCGTCCGCGACGTCGAAATCACCGAACAGGGCCTCGAAGTCCTCGTCGGGCTGTACTCCGCCGGCGAGATGGCCGCCGAGGTCGACTTCAGCGAACTCCTCGGCGTCGAAGAGGAAGTCCTCGAAGCGGAACTGGAGACACTCCACGAGGAGGAACTCATCGGCGACGACGAACTGCCGACCTCGCTGACGCCGCAGGGCCGGTTCGTCGTCAACGAGGAAATCGAAGACGTGAACGTCTGACGCTGTTTTTCTGGCGGAAGCGGTTCCGTCCGTGGTTGGGAATAACTATCAACCACACAACCAATCCAACCTCCATGCGGACACGGACCTCGGCGCTCGTCGGGCTGGGACTCGGAAGTGCAGTCAGCTACTCCTTCGGCTTCCGACACGGCGACGTGTTGGTCGGTGTCGTCTTCCTTCTCACGTACACTCTCGTGGGCTTCGGAGTCGCCGCGTTCCCCGCGTACCGCTGGCGGTGGTCCGGGCCGAACGACCACTTCTGGTACACGATAGTCGGCGTTTTGAGTGCTCTTTTCCCGGTTCTAGCGACCTACGGCCTCGGAATCGACCCCGGAGAGCGCGTGCGGGGCATCGTTCTCTTAGCCGGGGTCTGGTTGGGAGGCGTCTACGGCGGAATCGCGCTCGAACGCGCCTCTCGGCGCGCGAGCGACGACTGACGAGCGCGACGCGTCGCTCCGGATTCGACGACTGCGCCGCGAAAAACCGAATGCTGGCTACTGCTCGTTAATTGCGTCGGAGGCGATGCTGCGGCCGCGGGCGTTGAGCTGCACCTCGTGGCGCACGCGAATCTCCTCGACGACGTTGTGGTCGATGAGCCGCTGAAAGAGTTCCTCGACCTCGTCCACGTCGAGGCCGAGGAAGTTGGGGATGTCGAACGGCGAGACGCCGGAGTACAGCGCCGTGAGGACCTGTTTGTCCGTCTCGCTCAGTTCGATGGAGGTCTCCGAAAGCTCCTCGCCCTCCCGGAGGAGCGTGTAGAGGAAGCTGACGGCGCGGTCGGAGCCGGAGATGTACGTCTGGAGGCTCGTCCCCTCGTCGTCGGAGTGTTCGACCTCGATGACGCTGCGGTGTTCGTCGACGATGGTCCGCTCGCCGGTTTTCACGTCGCCGATGTCGTCGAGGCGGATTTCGACGAACTTGCCGCCGACGGTCGCCATGCTCACGGCCTCGGTTTCGACTTTGAGCCGGGACTTCTCCCACTCGGTGTTCTGGACGACGCCGCCGGCGACCGCGGGGTGTCGCGCGAGGAACTGCTCGGTGTTGAGCAGCGCGCCGAAGAAGTCCGTCTCGAACTCGTCGTAGTCGACGGGCGCGAGCAGGACGACGCCCGACGGGATGTGGACGCTGAAGTAGTCGGAGACGGTCGCGATGCGTTGATTCACGTCGTACCGGCCGCCGAACTCCTGTATCTTCGAGAGCTGAATCGTCCGCTTGCCGCCCGTGCCCGCGAGGATGAGCCGCCGGTTCGAAAGCAGGATGCGGCCGCTCGTCCAGTCCACGTCGTGCATCTCCCGGCCGTTCTTGACGACTTGGAGGAACCGCCCGCGCGTGTCCCCGAGCTTTTGCTCACCGGGTTTCATCGCTCACCTCCCGACCGCGGCGTCGCTCGCGCGGTAGATGCGGAGTCGTTTCTCGACGGGGTCGAACTGCTGTCTGCACGTCGGCGGGATGGTTTCGGTCATGCCGATGGTGAGGTAGCCGTCCGGCTTCAGCGCGGAGCCGAGCGTCTCGAAGACGGCGCGCTTCGATTCCGCGTTGATGTAGATGAACAGGTTCCGGCAGACGACGAGGTCGAACGTCCCCGGCGGCTCCTCGCGGATGAGGTCCCGCCGCTCGAAGCGGACCATGTCGGTGACGGCGTCTTTCACCCGGAAGGTGTCGTCGTCGCGGTCGACGAAGCGCTCCCAGCGGCCGATGGGGTCGAGCTGTTCGGCCACGTCGTTCGTCTCGGAGGCGCGGTACTCGCCGGCTCTGGCGGCGCGCAGAATCTCGCGTTTGATGTCCGTGCCGACGATTTCGATGCGGCGCTCGTCGACCCGGTCGTCGTCGTGGGCGAGCATCGCAAGCGAGTAGGCCTCGCGGCCGTCGGAACACGCCGCGCTCCAGATCTTGATTGGGTCGTGGCGGCTCCCCCGCGAACTCAGGTCGCGGAGCACCTCCCGGAGCGCCTCCCACACCTCTGGATTGCGGAAGAAGCTCGTGACGTTGACCGACAGCGCGTCGAGCAGCGCCTGCTGTTCGTCCTCGTCGTCGGTGAGGAGGTCGTGGTACGACCCGTAGTCGTCGACGCGTCGTCGCCGCATCCGCGCGGAGATTCGGCGGTCGAGGTAGGCGTCGTTGTACGAACTCGTCTGGAACTGCAGGGAGTCTTCGATGTAGTCCAAGAGCCGGTCGAACGCCGGGTCGTCGGTCGCCGACGACGGCATCAGTCGGCCGCCTCCTCGGCAGTGTCGGGGAGCTGGCTCGGGTCGAACTCGCGCATCGCCTGCTCGCCGTCGGCGGGAAGTTGAAGCGTCGACACGTCGAGAATCGGGATGACGTTCCCGTCGCCGATGACGGCCGTCCCCGACAGCCCGCCGACGCCCGACAGCGGTCCTTGGAGGGGCGTCACGACGACCTCCTCCTGTTTCGTCACGCCGTCGCAGTGCAGCGCGACCTGCCTGTCGTCGGGGCGGATGCGGACCACCATGCCGTCGTCGGGCTCGGGCGAGTCGATTTCGAGCGCCTCGCGGAGCCGAATCAGGGGGAAGATGGTCTCCTCGTGGACGATGACCTCCGCGCCGTTGACCGTCTGGACGCGGTCGCGGCGGCTAATCTCGTCGATGTACTTGATGGGGACGCCGAACTCGCGGTCTTCGACCTGCACGAACAGCACCTTGATGATGGCGACCGACACCGGCAGCCGGATGTTGAACGTGCTCCCCTCGCCGGGTTCGCTCTCGACCGACACCGAGCCGTCGAGCGACTCGACGGTCGTCTTCACCACGTCCATGCCGACGCCGCGGCCGGACACGTCGGTGATTTCGTCGTTGGTCGAAAAGCCCGGGTGGAAGATGTAGTCGTACACTTCGCTGTCGGGCATCTGGTCCAGTTCCTCGCGGGTCGCAACGCCCTTATCGATTGCCTTCTCGCGGACGGCGTCGGCGTCGATGCCGCTCCCGTCGTCCTCGACGGTCACGATGACGGTGTCGTGTTGGCGGCGCGCGGAGAGCCGGATGGTCCCCGTGCGGGACTTGCCGTTCGCCTCGCGAACGTCGGGGTCTTCGATGCCGTGGTCGACGGCGTTCCGGAGGACGTGCATCAGCGGGTCGGAAATCTCGTCGAGGATGGTGCGGTCGAGTTCGATGTCCGCGCCCTCGACTTTGAACGAGACGCGCTTGTCCTGCTCGCGGGCGAGGTCGCGCACCAGTCGGGGGAACTTGTCGAACACCTTCTTCAGCGGGATGAGCCGCATGTCCATCACGGTGTTCTGGAGGTTCGACGAAATCTTGTCCAGTTCGTCGAGCGTGTCGAGCGCGGTCGTCTGCCCCACGTCGATGGCGTTTCTGAGCTTGATTCGGCTCGTGACCAACTGCTCGACGAGTTCGTGGAGTTCGTCGAGTTGGTCGACGTCCACGCGGACGGACTTGACCGCCGAGATGGAGCGTGCCTCCTTTTTCTGCTCCGCGCCGTCGCCCTCGTCCGCGTCGTTCGCGTTGTCTTCGCCGTCGCCGTCGGTCGATTCGGCTCCGTCGGCGTCTCCCTCGGAGCCGTCGTCGCCCACCTGTTCGTCGGTGGCCGCGTCCGCGCCGGTGTCGCCGGCAGCGTCAGCGTCAGCGTCAGCGTCAGCGTCAGCGGCGGCGCTCGGCTCGGTCTCGTCCGACGCCGAGGCGTCTCCCTCGGCGTCCGCGTCGGAGTCGGCGGCCGGCACGTCGCTTGCAGTCGCGGTCGCGTCCCCGGCGGCGAGCGCGTCGGACACGTCGGTCGTCTCGACCGCGGAAACCTTCCAGAGGCCGTCGAGTTCGCTTTCGACGACGGCGGCGTCGCGCTCCGCGACGAACAGGTCGAAGCCGTCGCCGAACTCGCCGTCTTCGATGGCGTCGCGGGTCGGGTTCGCCCCGACCACGTCCAGGTCCTCGGGGATGCTGCTGAGGAAGATGCCGGCGTCGACGCCCTTCATCTGGCCGGCGTCGAGTTCGACGTGGGCGTGGGTGAGCGTGGTCGCGTCCAGCGCGTCTGCGTCGACGCAGTCGGCGGCGAGAGAGCCGAGGTCGACCGACTCGCGGTCGGCCTCGTCAGACGCCGCCGGATTCGAGTTTCCCGCGTCACCGCCGTCCTCGACGGCCGCGCGAATCTCCTCGACCGTGTCGCTCGGGTCGATGGTGGACTCGCCGTTCTCCTCGATGTCGTGGAGGATGTCCACGATGAGGTCCATCCCGTCGAAGACGAGGTCCATCCGCTCGGCCGTCACGTCGAGTCGCTCGTGGCGAATCTCGTCGAGGAGGTCCTCGACGGCGTGGGCGACGGTCGCGGCGTTGTCGAAGCCCATCGCGCCGAAGTTCCCCTTCAGCGTGTGGGCTTGCCGGAAGATGTCGTCGATGGCCTCGGTGTCGTCCGGGTTCGACTCCAGCGACAGAAGCGAGTTGTTCAACTGCGTGATGCTCTCTTCGCTCTCGGTGATGAATGCTTGGTAGAGTTCTTCGTCCATGGTCAGGTAGTGAGCCCGCTGAGTGCTTCGTCCGCGATTCGCCCGTCGGCCGCGACGGTGTCGACACAGCCGGCCTCGATGGCCCGCTTCGGCATCCCGAAGATTGCAGAGGTCTCTTCGTCTTGTGCGACCGTGTGGCCGCCCGCCCGCTTGATTCGGGTCATCCCCTCGACGCCGTCGCGGCCCATACCCGTGAGCAGGATGCCGGCCAGCGGCGCGTCGACCGCCTCCGCGGCCGACGCCATCGTGAGGTCGATAGCCGGTTTGACGCCGTGCAGCGGCTCGTCGTCGGAGAGTTCGAGCCGGAGGCGTCCCGCGCGGTCGCCGGTCACGAGGAGGTGCGAGCCGCCCGGTGCGATTCGAATCTGTCCGGGGCCGATTCGCTCGCCGTCTTCGGCCTCGCGGACCTCGTAGTCACAGCGGCCGTCGAGGCGCGCCGCGAAGCGCTTCGTGAAGCCGGCCGGCATGTGCTGGACGACCAGCACGCGGAGGCCGGCCTCCGCGGGAAGCGCCGCGAGCACTCGTTCGACGACGTTCGGCCCGCCCGTGGACGCGCCGATAATCAGCGTCGAGCCTTCGGTCGGGAGCGACTCGGTCGTCCCCGACGCCGCCGATGTCGACCCCGCGGTCGCCGGCGACTTCGACTCCGCCTTCGGTGGTCGAGAGCCCCGGCGCGTCGCCGAGAGGTCGACCGCCGCGGCGGACTGAATCTTCTCGACCAGTTCCCGCTTGACGCGGGGCATCTCGGAGGTGACTTCGCCGCCCGGTTTCGTCACGAAGTCGACCGCCCCCCGGTCGAGCGCTTCGAACGTCACGTCGGCGTCCTCCTCGGCGTGCGCCGAGAGCATGAGGACGGGCGTCGGACACTCCTCCATGATGGCCTCGACCGCGTCGAGGCCGTTCATCTCGGGCATCTCGATGTCCATCGTCACCACGTCCGGTCGGTTCTCCTCGACCACCGAAATCGCCTCGCGGCCGTCGGCCGCCTCGGCGACGACCTCGACGTCGGCGTCTTCGAGGAGCGTGCGAATCAGCGTCCGCATGAACCGCGAGTCGTCGACGACGACCGCTCGCGTCGGCTCCGCTCCGGTGGCTGAACTCATCGCCCCCACCCGCCGGTGCCGGGACGAGGGGCGCGCTGGGTTGCCGAGCGGACCCCCCGCCGAGGGCTCGGTGGCTTCGTTAGTGTGCCGTTTCGTTGACCGCTCATCTACCTCCGTGGTTCGGAAATCGGGTATATAAACACTCGGCGGGGATAATCACGGCTGATAATCGAGTACGTATCTTTATACGCTGAATCTCACCACTCTGAAGCAGACAGGTGGCGGCGGATGTCGCCGCCGGGGTTGACCATGCGACAAGATGCAATCACGACCGAGATGAACGCGGACGAGACCGACGCGGAGGACTCCGCCGAAGAAGTACAGGTGCTGGAATTCCAACTCGGACCGGAGACGTACTGCGTCGACATCGAGTACGTGAGCGAAATCGTCGACAAGGGCCAGCTCACGGCGGTGCCGAACGCGCCGGACTACGTCGAGGGCGTGATGGACCTCCGCGGGCGGACCACGTCCATCATCAATCCGAAGTCGCTTCTCAGCATCGACGCCGAGGGTGAGTCGAAGCGCATCGTCATCTTCGACCCGAACAAGTTCGAAGACGAGGCGGCGACCGGCTGGCTCGTCGACGAGGTGTACCAGGTCGTGCGCGTCTCGATGGACGACGTGGAGGACCCGCCGCTCGAAAAGGACGACTCCATCGAGGGCGTCATCAAGCGCGACGGCGACCTCGTCGTCTGGATTTCGCCGGTGCACGCCATCGAGTAAGGCGGTTCGACGACCGGCCCCGCTTTCGTTTTCGAGACCCTAATCGGCGAGCGACTGCTCTCCCGCCGCGACGCCCTGACCGCCGGTGAGCAACACCACGACGAGCGCACAGCCCACGACAACGCCCGCGAGCCCGAACGCCGCGACGTAGCCGGTGGCGTCCGCGACGAGGCCGCCCAGCGCCGAGCCGACCCCGCCGCCGAGGCTCGAAAGCGCCGTGTACGCGCCGAGGGCCTCGCCGCGAATCCGGTCGGGCGCGAGCCGCGTCACCAGCCCCGTCGCGGTCACCGCGATGACCGCCCACGTGACGCCGATGACGAGGAACGTCGCGCCGAGCGTGACGAGCGCGGCGAACGCGGCCAACTGCGTGCCGACGACGGCGACCGCCGGGAAGGCGAGGCCGCGGGTCGCCAGTGCGCCGGCCTGGAGGCGACGGGGGTCGTGTCGCGCCGCGAACGCGCCGACCTTCGCGTAGCTCGCCGCCGACCCGAGACTCGACAGGACGAACAGGGCGAACACCTCGTCGGCGGTCCGTCCGGTGTCGACGAGGTACGCCGGGAGCGGCCCGAAAAACACCGAGAAGCCGACGAAAAACAGCGTCGCGGCCGCGAGATACCGGAGGAGTTCGGGGCTCATCCGCGCCCGGAGGTCGTCGAGGTCGAGGCTCTGGAGCGCCCAGTAGAGCCGCGAGGGACCGTACGGGACCGCGCGGACGGAGCGCCCGACGAGGCCGCTTTGTCGACGGATACTGGCCGAGACGCGGGCGAACCGTCGCGTCGACACCGTCGAGCGCTCGGGGTACCAGACGCGGACGAGGACGGCCCCGAGGGCGGCGGCGACCGCGGCCGCGACGAGGAACCGCCGCTGGACCGACAGCGCGTCGAGGCCGAACAGCCGCGGGGCCAGCGCCGACCAGACCGCGCCGACGACGAGGCCGCCGAGCCAGCCGTAGCCCTGATAGTGGTTGAGGACGCCGAAGCGGCGGTCCCAGTCCGTCGACGGGACGCCCTCGACGACGATGAGGTTCAACACCGGCGCGGCCGCGGCGACGGCGAACCACAGGAGGGCGTTGGCGACGAGGACCGCGACCGGCGATGCGGCGACGGCGGTGAGAGCGAGCGCCCCCGCGGTCGCCGCGAGCGCGACGAGGATGAAGGGCCGTCTGCGCTTCGCACGGGCCGCCAGCCGACCCCAGAGTATCGCGCCCGGCGCGCCGGCGAAAGCGGCGGTCGCGGCGATGAGGCCGACGAACAGCGCGCTCGCCCCCAGTTCGATGGCGTACAGCGGGACGACGAGCGACGACGCGCCCACCGCGGCGTAGCCCAGCGCCCAGCCGAACAGCCATCGGTCGCGGTTCCCCGCCGCCGAAGCGCCGTGTCGGTCGGTCACACGTCACGAATGAAACCGGTGAAACAAAGTCGTTGCTCCCCGAACGCGCGCGAAAAGCAGGACATATATAGTCTGAACAAAATCCTCGGACAACTATGCTCGGGAGCGAACCGCCACATACGGGGGGATGGTCGTGACGGACGACTCCTCTCCCTCCTCGTTCGTGCAGTACGGTATCGACGACAAACCACCTCTTCCGACCGCTCTCCTTCTCGGCGCCCAACACTACCTCACCATGGTGGGCGCGAACATCGCCGTCCCCCTCATCCTCGCCGGAGCCCTCGGCATGCCCGCCGACGTGATTCCGCGGTTCGTCGGGACGTTCTTCGTCGTCTCCGGTATCGCGACGCTGATGCAGACGACGTTCGGGAACCGCTACCCCATCGTGCAGGGTGCGCCCTTCTCGATGCTCGCGCCGGCGCTCGCCGTCATCGGCGTGGCGACGGCGACCGACCAGTCGGGCGTCGCGTGGCAGAGCGCGCTCCTGCAACTCCAGGGCGCGATTATCGTCGCGGCCGTCGTCGAGGTGTTCGTCGGCTACTTCGGCCTGCTCGGACGCCTCCGGAAGTTCATCTCGCCGGTCGTCATCGCGCCGACCATCGCGCTCATCGGGCTGTCGCTGTTCAACGCCTCGCAGGTCGCGTCCGCCACGAACAACTGGTGGCTCCTCGGCCTGACGCTGGCGCTCATCGTCCTGTTCTCGCAGTATCTCGACACCGCGCACCCGGCGTTCAAGCTGTTCCCGGTGCTGCTCGGCGTCATCGTCTCGTACGTCGTCGCCGCCGGCCTCTCGGTCGCGGGCGTCATCGCGCCCGGCGCGGCAGGCTACGTGAACCTCCAGACGGTCATCGAGGCCCCGGCGCTCATGCCCATCTACCCGCTTCAGTGGGGCTTCGCGGGCGGCGCGGGGACGACGACCGTTTCGCTCCCCGTCGTGGGGTCGGTCGCCTTCGGCATCCCGCAGTTCACGACCTCGTTCATCATCGGGATGCTCGCCGGCGTCGCGGCCTCGATGGTCGAATCGTTCGGTGACTACCACGCCGTCGCCCGGCTCTCGGGCGTCGGCGCGCCCTCCGAGCGCCGCATCAATCACGGCATCGGCATGGAGGGCGCGATGAACGTCTTCTCGGCCGTCATGGGCGGCAGCGGCTCGACCTCCTACTCCGAGAACATCGGCGCAATCGGCCTGACGGGCGTGGCCTCCCGCTACGTCGTGCAGGTCGGGGCGGTCGTGATGCTCGTCATGGGCTTCGTCGGCTACTTCGGCCAGCTTATCGCGACGATTCCCGACCCCATCGTCGGCGGCCTCTACGTCGCCATGTTCGGCCAAATCGTCGCCGTCGGCCTCTCGAACCTGAAGTACGTCGACCTCGACTCCTCCCGGAACGTGTTCATCGTCGGCGTCGCCATGTTCGCCGGTCTCGCCGTCCCCGCCTACATGGGGAACGTCGGAAGCGCGGCGGCGTTCCGCGAGGGGATGCGACAGGTCGCGCTCGTCGGCCCCGTCCTCGGGACCCAACTCGTCGCCGACACCGTCTTCGTCATCGGTTCGACCGGCATGGCAGTCGGCGGCCTCATCGCCTTCTTCTTCGACAACACCATCGCGGGGACCCGCGCCGAACGCGGCCTCGAAGAGTGGGAAGACACCGTCGAAGACGACGACGATTTCGAGTCGGCGCTGGACCGCTTCCGCGGCGACGAGTCCGCGACGGCCGACTGAACCGAGCGACGCAAGATTTTCGGCCTGCCTAAAAATCGACGCGCTTTTCTATTATTAGGTGTGCCTAAAACCATGGAATACAGCAGACGACGTCTCTTGCAGACGACGGGACTCGCAGTCGCGACCGCCGGGCTCGCCGGCTGCAACGGCCAATCGAGCGATGATACGACCACTGCCGCCGAGACCGATTCGGAGACGGAGACCACGGCCGAAACGACCACCGAGGACGCCGAGTCGTCGGTGAGCGTCGACGCCGCCGTCGCCGTCGCGGCCGAGTGGAACGCGATGCGCGCCCGGCTCTACGACACCGTCGCGCTGGCCGCCGCGGGGCGACTGGGCACCGCCGCCCGCGTCACCGGCGACGTGTTCGCCCGCTTCGAGCAGTCTTCGGGCGAGTGGGGCGCACACGAGCAGTTGGAGACGACGAACGAACAGAACTACGAGACGTTCGAATCGCACCTCGGCGGCGCGAGAGAGGCGTACGCCGCCGGCGACGCCGAGCGCGGGTCGGACCTCGCGGTGCAGGCGTCCGACAATCTGCTTGCGGCCCAGCGCGGCCGGGTCGACGCCGCCGTGGTCGACGCGCTGGAGGTCCTGCTGTTCGGCGCTCGCGCCCGCGACGCCGGACTGCTCGCCGCGGCCGGCGAGGTCGACGCCGCGGCCGAACTGGCGAACGCGGTGTACGAGGACTTCGAGGACGCGCCCGCGCACTCGTCGCTTGAGTCCGCCTCGGGCGAACTGTACGAGACCTTCGAGGCGGCCGTCGAGGGCGCGGCCGACGCCGGCGACGCCGAGACCATCGCTGCCTCGGCCCGGACCGCCGCCGGCGCGACGGTCGATGCGAGCTACGAACTCGCCCCCGAATCGGTCGCGGGCGCGGGCCACCTCGCGCTCATGCAGGCGGTCGGCTTCGACGCGGAAGTGCTGGCCGGCCTCGGCGGTCCCGGCGACGAGTTCGCCCACGCGGCCGCGCTGTCGCTCTACCGCGCCCGCGCCGCCGACGTGCCCCGACTGGTCGCCGCGGGCGAGGCCGACTTCGCCGCGACGGTCGCGAGCGACGTGTTCGCCCACTTCGAGGGCGCGCGAGCGCACGAGGCGTTAGAGGAGGCCGACCACGACGCCTACGAGGGCTTCGAGGGCGGGCTGGAATCGCTGACCGAGGCCGCCGAATCGGGCGACAGCGCTGCGGCCGAGGAGGCGGTGGCGACGGTCGACGAGAACCTGCTTGCGGGAATCTCGGCGCTCGTCGGCGGCGAGGCCGCGACGGTGCTCGAAGCGGCGTTCTTCCGCGCCCGCCTCGGCGACGCCCGCGAGCTGGTCGCCGTCGGCGAGACGGACCGCGCCGCCGCGGTCGGTGAATCCCTCTTCGCCCGGTTCGAAGAGAACGAGGCGAACCTCCACGAATCCGTCGAAGAGGAGTCCGAAGAGCTCTATCACCGCTTCGAAGAGGAGCATCTCGCCGGCCTCGTCGAGGACGCCGCCGCCGGCAACGCCGACGCCGCCGCGGCCCACGCCGAGGGCGCGATGGACGCGCTGTTCGAGTTCGAGGCGGCCGTCGGCGCGACCGCCGAAGTGTCGGCCGCGGAGGCCGCGTTCTTCGGTGCCCGCGGATTCGACGCCGCCGCGCTCGCGCAGGTCGGCGCGTCGGCCCGCGCCGGCTCGGTCGTCCAGTCCACCTTCGCCTTCTTCGAGAGCGGCGCGGGCGGCTATCACGAGACCTTGGAAGAGGCCGACCACAACCTCTACGAGTCGTTCGAGGGCGCGCTCGGGTCGGTCCGAACCGCGGCCGAGGAGGGCGGCGACGCCTACGGCGCGGCCAAGACCTACGGTCAGAAGGCGGTCGATTCGATGTACGCCGTCGTCGCCACCGCGGCCGCGGACGCCGGCCTCGGAGCCGCCGCCTCGGAGCGCATGACCGGCGTCTTCCAGACGTTCGAGGAGGCCCGCGTCCACGAGGCCTTAGAGGGGGCCGACCGCGACGCCTACGAGGGCTTCGAGGCGGCGCTGTCGGACTACGTCGCCGCGCTGGAGGACGGAAGCGCGGTCGACGCCGCCGCGGAAGCGTACGCGACGGCGACCGCCCGCGCCCAGTTCGCCGTCGTCGGTGAAGTCGGCAAGGCCCCCGAGGCGGGCAGTGCCGGCGAAAGCGGCTCCGCCGACGCGGCGCTGTCCGGCGGGCCGAACGTCGTCGAGGGCGTCCCCGAGGACGCCGACCACGTTGTCGAGATGACCGCCGTCGCGTTCGAGCCGGCGGAACTGACGGTATCGGCCGGCGACACCGTCGCCTTCGAGCACGTCGGCGGCGAGGCCCACTCGGTCACGGCCTACGGCGACGAACTCCCCGAGGGCGCGACGTACTGGGCCTCAGGCGGCTTCGAGTCCCAAGAGGCGGCCGAGACCGGCTGGAGCGAGGGGAAGGGCGCGGTCCAGTCTGGCCAGTCCTACGTCCACACCTTCGAGACGGCCGGCGAGCACGCGTACTACTGCGTGCCTCACGAGGCCGCGGGCATGACGGGTACTATCGTCGTCGAAGAGTAGATTCAACTCCCGTCGCGCCCGGTCCGCCCGAGCGCGACGAGCACGAGGTAGCCGACGAACCCGGCGGCGAACAGCAGGACCGGAATCGCGAAGGGACCGAACGTCTCGATGAGCCCGTCCACGGGACCGAGTTGGTGCATATCCGAGCCACGGCCGCGCCGCGGTTAACGTTCCCGGCGGCGACCGAACCGGGCGCTCGCGGCGGGCGCACCCACCGAGCGACACCGGGCGCTCACTCGTCGTAGGCGCTGTCGTCCCCGTCCGGGTCTGCGTCCGCGTCCGCGACATCGCCGGCCACCACTTCGTCGGCCGCCTCTCGGGCGCGCGTCGGCTTCCGGACGCCGCCGTTCGAGAGCCCGGCCGCGGCCGACTGCCCGGTCGCCTCGGCGTCCGCCGAGTGGACGTGCACGTCCCGCTGGGGGAACGGAATCCCGATGCCGGCGTCGTTCAGGCGCTTGTATATCTCGCGGTTGAGGTTGTGCGTCGCCTTCCCGCGCTTGAGCGGACTGTTGACCCAGCAGACGAGTTCGTACTCCAGCGCGTCGGGGCCGAACCGGCGGAGCCGCGGCCGCGGCCGCGGGCTGTCGAGGACCAGCGGTTCGTCGAGGGCGATGTCGGTCAGGAGGTCTTCGAACTCGTCCACGTCGGTGCCGTAGGCGACGCCCACCGGGACCTTCAGCCGGCGGCGGCGGTTCGGCGCGGACTCGTTGATGATTTTCGCGGCGTTGAGCACCGAGTTCGGCACCGTCACGAGCAGTTCGTCGCGGGTGAGAAGCGTGGTCGAGCGGATGCCGACCTTGACGACGGTGCCCGCCTCGCCGGAGTCGAGGACGACGTAGTCACCGATTTTGTAGGTGTCGTCGAAGTACAGCGCGATGCCGCCGAAGAAGTTGGCGACGGTGTCCTTGGCGGCGAAGCCGACGGCGATGCCGGCGATGCCCGCACCGGCGAAAAGCGGCGTGATTTCGATGCCCCAGATGTACAGCAGCGCGCCGATAGTGCCGACCGAGACGACGATGGTCCAGACGTTCGAGAAGACGGGCGCGAAGTCGTAGCGACTGCCTTTGTCCTTGACCGCGTCGACGAGGCGGTTGACGAGGCGGTTGAGCGCCCACGCCCAGACGACGATACCGACCGACAGCGACGGCAGGCCGAAGAAGTCGTTGAGCGTCGCCGCGTCGACGACGAACGCCTCCGCGACCGCCGGGGCTCTGGAAAACAGGAAGATGCCCGTCAGCGAGACGGTGACGACGATGGGCCACCGAAGCTCTTGGACGACGATGTTGTCGAGGGAGGTCTCGGTTCGGCTGGTGTATCGAAACAGGAGGCGGATGACCACTTTCTCCATGACGAACGCGCCACCGACCGAGATGAGGAGCACGAGGGCCGTCACCTCAAGCGCCGACAGACCCGAGAGGAACGACGAGAGGTGTTGGCTCATGCCGCGAAAGTCGCGGCCACCGGAGATAACGATTGCTCCGCTGACGGTCGCGGCGGCCGAAAGGTTTTGTTCGCCGGGGGCGCGAGGGCACACCAGATGTACCGATTCGGTCACTGGGGCGTCTCGCTCCTCGTGTTCGCCCCGCTCGGCTTCGCGCTCGTGCAGGCCGGCCGCCCCGAACTCGCCTTCGTCGCCGGCGCGGCGATGTGCTGGCTGGCGATGCTCCCCGACTACGACATGCGCGTCCCCGGCATCTCCCACCGCGGGCCGACCCACACCGTCCTCTTCGCCGCCCTCGTCGGCGGCGTCGGCGGCGGCGGCGCGTACCTCCTCGCCAGCAACGCGGGCCAACCCGAGGCCGCGGCGACCGCGCTCGGCGCGTTCGGCTTCGCCGTGGGCGCGCTCACCATCCTCGCGCACCTCGCGGCCGACGTGCTCACGCCCGCCGGCATCCGCCCCCTGTGGCCGCTTTCGTCCCGGAAGTTCACGCTCTCGCTGTGGACCGCGGACAACACCGTCGCCAACTACGGCCTGTTCGCCGTCGGCGTGTTCGCCGTGGCCGCGGCGGCGTACCTCTCGGTCGCGCTCTGAACGCCCTGAAACCCGGAGTCGAACACCCCGGATTCGGGACGGCGAGCGCCCCTCGAATATGAGGAATCATTAAGGTCTGTCCGGGAGACCGGGGACGCATGGACGACGACGCCATGCGCCGCTTTCCGGTGCCCGACCGCGACGACCTCCCGGACGACCTGCGGGAGCGCATCGACGACGAAACCGAGCGGGCCGGCTTCACGCCGAACGTCTTCGCCGCGTTCGCGTACAAGCCCTCGCACTTCCGGCCCTTTTTCGAGTACCACGACGCCCTCGTCGAGGACACCGACCTCGAACGCCACGAGGTAGAGATGATTATCGTGGCCGTCTCCGGCGTCAACCACTGTTACTACTGCAACGTCGCCCACGGCGCGCTGGTCCGCATCTACGCGAAAGACCCGCTGCTCGCGGACCAACTGGTCGCCAACTACCGCACCGCCGACATCCCCGAGAAACACAAGACGATGCTCGACGTGGCGGTCAAACTCACCGAGTCGCCCGTCGAAGTCGGCGGAGACGACCTCCAGCGACTCCGCGACGCCGGCTTCTCCGAGGAGGCGATATGGGACATCGGCGCGGTTACCGCCTTCTTCAACCTCAGCAACCGCATGGCGATGTTCGCCGATATGCGGCCGAACGAGGAGTTTCACACGCTCGGCCGGGAGCCACGCGACGACTGACTCGAAGGAGAGTAAACGAGTACCACGGTCATTGGTAGCAATCGGCGGAATCCTTATGCCGCCAACCGATGAGTTTCGACACGCAATGGCGAAAGGTAAGGTTGCGTTCTTCAAGTCCTCCGGCGGCTACGGCTTCATCGAGACCGACGACCACGACGACGACGTGTTCTTCCACATGGAGGACATCGAGGGTCCCGACCTCGAAGAGGGTCAGGAAGTGGAGTTCGACATCGAGGAGGCCGACAAAGGTCCGCGGGCGACGAACGTCACGCGACTCTGAGTCCGACGCGTTCCGACCGGCGACGACTCGACAGCGAAGCAGAGTTCCGCATTTTCAGCCCGCCAGCCGCGGCGCTCGCGGGTCGTGGCCGTCAGCCTTGGACGGTCGGCCGTCGCCCGCCTCAGAGCGTCCCCGCCCGGCCCATCCGCCGAATCTCGTCGGCCCGCGCCCGGATAGCGTCCCACTCCTCGTCGTCCTTGCGGTCGACGTGGGAGTACATGAGTCCCATCCGACCCGTCCCGCGGAGGCGTGCTTCGTTTTCCTTCAGGAAGTCCCAATAGAGCGCGTTGAACGGGCAGGCGTTCTCGCCGGTCGTCTTCGACACCGCGTAGGGACACGACGAGCAGTAGTCTGACATCCTGTTCACGTAGTTGCCCGACGAGGCGTAGGGCTTCGACGAGAGCACGTCGGTGGCGAACGAGCCCATGGCGACCACGTTCGGCGTCGTCACCCAGTGGAACGCGTCGACGAAGCCGAGGTGGAACCAGCGGTCGAGTTCCGCCGGGTCGACGCCGTAGACCAGCGCGAAGTTCGAAAGCACCATCAGGCGCTCGATGTGGTGGGCGTAGCCGCGGTCGCGGACGTGGCCCACGGCCTCCGAGAGACAGCGCATGTCCGTCTCGCCGGTCCAGTACGCCTCCGGGAGCGGTTCGGTTTGGTCGAGTTGGTTCGCTTCGGCCAACTCGGGCATCGACCGCCGGTAGACGTGCCGCACGAACTCCCGCCAGCCCAGGGCCTGCCGCACGAACCCCTCGGCGCTGTTGAGCGGGGCGTCGCCTCTCTCGTACGCTTCCTCGGCCGCTTCGACCGCCTCGCGCGGGTGGAGCAGGCCGAGGTTGATGGCCGCCGACAGGAGCGAGTGACACAGCGCCCACTCGCCGTCGACCATCGCGTCCTGGTACGGGCCGAACTCGGGGAGGCGGACCTCGACGAAGTGCGACAGCGCCCGTCTCGCCTCCGAACGCGTCACCGGCCAGACGAACGGCTCGGGCGACCCCCACGCGTCGGGGTAGCGCTCGCGGACGAAGTCGATGGCCTCTCGCGTCGTCTCGTCCGGCTCGAACCGCGGTGCCTCGGGCGGCGTCCACCCCTCCGGCGGCGTCTCGCGGTTCTGGTCGTCGTAGTTCCACTCGCCGCCGACGGGGTCGTCGCCGTCCATCAGGACGCCCGTCTCCCGGCGGGCGTGTCGGTACCAGTGTTCCTGTCGGTAGCTGTCGGCGTCGCCGGCCCAGTCGTCGAAGTCGGCGGGCGTCGTGAGAAACAGGTCGTTCTCGACGAGCGTGAGCGACCCGCCGCGGGCGGAAACGAGCTCTCGGAGCCGCTCGCCCGCACCGTGGCTCGGCGGGTCGAGCATGACGAGGTCGTCGCCGGGCGCGGCGTCGAAGTAGCGGTCGAGCCCCTCGCCGAACGTCTCGGTTTGGAGGTAGGCCACCTCGTAGCCGCGCTCGCGGAGGTCGTCGCGGAAGTGCCGCATCGCCGAGAAGACGAGCGCGAGCTTCTGGGGGTGGTACGGCAGTCGGTCACCGAAGGCGTGCGCCTCTATCATCAGCACGCGGTCGTCGGACTGGAGCGGCGCGGCCGACGGGTCGAGTTGGTCGCCGAGGACCCAGACGGTCATGGGCGTCCCTTCGGCGGTAGAGAAAAGAGCGTGTCGGCCAGCCGATGGGTTAGCGACGCGACCCCGGTTGCGGGTCGACGTGCGCGGGTGCGAGCAGGTCCTCAATCGGCTGGTCGTCGAGCCACGACAGCAGGCGAACGAGCTGGTCGGTCGCGGCCTCGAACAGTTCTTCGCCGGCCTCGGGCGACGCGTCGGTCTGATCGCCGAAGACGCCGTTTCCGGAGTTCTCGACGGCGTCGTAGAACGTGCGCGCGCCGTGTTCGCGGAGGTGGGCGTCGCTCAGGTCCACCACGCCGCCGTCGCGGGCGGCTTCGAGTTCGCCCTCGCGGACGAGGTCGCGGGCGATGTGCATTATCATCGAGGTCTCCTTCGGCCCGCCGTGGGGGCCGGGGTGGTCGAACAGGTCGGTCACGAGGTCCGGAATCGACTCGTCCCACATCCACTCGATGGCGTACATGGTACCGTCGTCGCGGAGGCGGCGACCGACCTCGCGGAGGTGTTGGACGTTGCCGCCGTGGGCGTTGACGAACACGACCCGGTCGATGCCGTGGTACGCGAGGTTGCGCGTCATCGACTCCACGTAGTCGCGGAACTGCGGCGGGTCGACCCACATCGTCCCGTGGAACTGGCGGTGGTGGGGGCTGACGCCGACGTTGACCGTCGGGGTGCAGAGGAAGCCGGTCCGGTCGGCCGCCTCGCGGGCCAACGCCTCCGCGATGAGGTGGTCGGTGGCGAGCGGCAGGTGCGGGCCGTGCTGTTCCGTCGAGCCGAGGGGGACGACCGCGAGCGACGATTCGGCCACGTAGTCACCGAGTTCGGGCCACGTCTGGTCCGCGATGTACATGGGCGTCACCAAGCGACGACGCCTAAAGAAAGGTGCCAAAGGGGAAATGGGCTCCCCGGCGGACGCGACTCAGTCCCGTTCCTGCGACCGCAGTTCGATGCGGCGAATCTTCCCCGAGGAGGTCTTCGGCAGTTCCGCGACGAACTCGATTTCGCGCGGGTACTTGTACGGGGCCGTCTGTTCTTTCATGAACGACTGGAGTTCGTCCACGAGGTCGTCCGAGCCCTCGTAGCCGTCGGTGAGGACGACGAACGCCTTGACGATGCTACCGCGCTCCTCGTGAGGGCTGGCGACCGCGGCGGCCTCCGCGACCGCCTCGTGGGAGACGAGCGCGTCTTCGACCTCGAAGGGGCCGATGCGGTAGCCCGCCGAGATGATGATGTCGTCGGCGCGGCCCTCGAAGAAGAAGTAGCCGTCCTCGTCGCGGGAGGCGAGGTCGCCGGTGCGGTAGTAGTCGCCGGAGAACGTCTTTTCGTCGAGGTTCGGCTTCTCGTAGTAGCCGTCGAAGATGCCGGGGCAGCCGACCGGGACGGCGATTTCACCGATTTCGTCGACGCCGACTTCCTCCTCGTTTTCGTCGATGATGGTCGTGCCGAGGCCGGGCGTCGGCTTGCCCATGCTGCCGGGTTTCACGTCGATACCGGGGTAGTTCGTGAGGAGCGCGACCGTCTCGGTCTGGCCGTAGCCGTCTCTCGGGGTGACGCCGAACGCCTCGCGGAACGCCTCGATTGGCTCGCGATTGAGCGGTTCGCCCGCCGACAGCGCCTCTTTCAGTCGGAGGTCGTACGAGCCGAGGTCGCGCTGGGCGAACATCCGGTACTGGGTCGGGACGGCGCAGAGGCGGGTGACGCCCTCTTCTTCCATGATATCGAGGAACGTGTCCGGTTCGAAGTCGCCGCGGTAGACGAACTGGGTCGCCCCGGTCGTCAGGCCGACGCCGACGGGGCTCCAGAACCACTTGGCCCACCCGGTGCCGGTCGTCGCCCAGAGCAGTTCGTCGGAGAGGTCGTCGTCGGCCGTGACGCCCCACCAGTAGGGGGCGTTGACGAGTTCGAAACACCGCATCCAGCGGTGGCGGTGGCGGACCGGCTTGGGCTGGCCGGTCGTCCCCGACGTGTAGTTGATGGACATGGGGTCTTCGGCCCGGAGGTCGGGGCCGTCGTGTTCGGCGGACTCGTCGGCGACGAGGTCCGAAAACGAAGTCCAGCCGTCGGCGTCGCCGCCGAGGACGACGAAGTTCGAAAGCGGCGTCTCGTCGCGCACCTCGTCGACCATCTCGACGAGCGACTCGTGGACGACGGCGGTCGTCGCCTCGCAGTCGTTCGCGCGGAACGCGATGTCCTTGGGCTTGAGCATCGACGAACTCGGCACGAGCAGCGCGCCGCGTTTGAGCGCGCCGAGTTGGACGGCGAACACGTCGGGGTCGCGGGGGAGGAGGTGGATGAGCCGGTCGCCCTTCCCGACGCCCATGGATTCGAGCGCGTTGGCAAAGCGGTTCATGTCGTCGCGGAGGTCGCCGTAAGTCCGCTCCTCGCGGCCGCCGTCGGCGTCGCGGAACCGGAGGGCGACGCGGTCGCCGAAGGCGTCGGCGTGCGACTCGATGACCGCGGGGATGTTGTAGTTCTCGGGGATGTCCCACTCGAACGATTCCGACTCGGCCGCGTAGTCGACTGCCATGGCTCGACAGACAGAACAGATCATAATAATTGTTCGTCCGGATTTTGCGGGAGAGGCGCGCCGTCAGGCCATCGGCGAGCCTTCCTGCGGGCCTTCGTCGGTGGCGCTCAGGCTGTCGTCGCCGTCGTCGGCGGACTCCCCGCGGAGCGCCAGCGCGAACGCGCCGAGCCCGACGAGCAGGACGACGAACTCGAGGACGCCCCCGAGGGGGACGAAGTCGAGGACGGCCAGCACGAACAGGCCGGCGAACAGCGCGGCCCAGCGGTTGTTGTAGTCCGCGAGCGACAGGAGCCACGTCCCGAGGACGAGCGCGCCGTAGACGCCCGCGACCCAGAGGGCGAGCAGGAAGCCGACCCCGCCGGCCAGCGAGAGCGGGATGCCCACGATGGTCAACAGCAGGAGCAGCAGGACGATGGGCACCGCGACGATGGCGAGGAGGCCGACGCCGCCGCTCCGCACGGCCTTCTTCGTCCCGAGGCCCGTCACGCGGCGGGCGAAGTCGGGGGCGACGAGGACGATAATCGCGCCGAGGACGAAGTTGGCGAGCAGCCAGTAGCCCGAGACCACCCAGCCGGGGATGACGAAGTCGGACTGGCCGAACTGGAACGGCGTCCCGGCGACGGCGGGCGCGGCGACCGCGAGGTCGTCCACCTGCCGCACGCCGCCGTCGACGACGGCCGCGGAGTCGACGGTCGCGGTCGTCGCGTCGTATTCGAGCGCCCCGCCGACCCGAGCGGTCGGGCCGACCGCGAGTTCGTCGGCTCCGACGCGGACGTTGCCGGCGACCGCGCCGTCGAGTCGGACGGTGCCGCCGGCGGCGTCTACCGACCCGCCGATGTCGGCGGTGTCGCGGACGAACACCGCGCCGCCCGCGAGGCTCACGTCGCCGCCGACGCTGCCTTCGAGGGTCGCGGAGCCCGCGACTGCGTCGAGGTTCCCGTTGATAACGCCCGTCTCCGTCACGAGGACGGTCCCGGCCGTCGCGGACACGTCGCCGGTTACCGTCCCGGCCACGACGACCGTGCCGCCGACCGCGTCGAGGTCGCCGTCGACGGTCTCGCCCTCGTCGACGACGACGGCACCGCCGGCGGACGGTCCCTGTTGTGCGGCCGCGACGCCCGCGAGCGACCCCACCACGAGGAGGCTCAGGAGGAGCGCGACCAGTTGTTTGGTTGTGAACATCGGAATCACCGAGGCTACGCCTCGGATTAATGATACGACTCCGGAGAGCATAAACCGAGAGAGACGGTTTCAGACGCCGGGAAACGGCCGACCCACCGACTATCAGCGATGCCAGCCGATTGGCGGAGTCGAGGCTTCGGTGCCCGGAGGTGACCCACCGCGGCTACCGCTTGGTCCATCTTTTTGCCGACTCGCGGGGATGTTCGCACATGGAGTACACGACGCTCGGAGACACCGGCATGGAGGTCTCCCGCATCTGTCTCGGCTGTATGAGCTTCGGCACGCCGGAGTGGCGCGAGTGGGTGTTAGACGAGGAGGCGGGGCTCGAACTGGTCGACCGCGCCATCGAACTCGGCATCAACTTCTTCGACACCGCCAATATGTACTCGAACGGCGAGTCCGAGCGCGTCCTCGGAAAGGCGCTGGAGGGCCGCCGCGACGAGGCGGTCGTCGCCTCGAAGGTGTACTTCCAGATGGACGACGACGACCCGAACTCCGGCGGTCTCTCGCGGAAAGCCATCGAACAGGAGCTCGACAACTCGCTTTCCCGACTCGGGATGGACACGCTCGACCTGCTCCAGATTCACCGCTACGATTACGACACGCCCATCGAGACGACGATGCGCGCGCTCGACGACGCGGTTCGGCGCGGCAAGACGCGCTACGTCGGCGCGTCGTCGATGTGGGCCCACCAGTTCGCGGAGGCGCAGTACACCGCCGACTCGCTGGGGCTGGACCGCTTCGCCACGATGCAGAACCACTACAACCTGCTGTACCGCGAGGAGGAACGCGAGATGCTCCCGCTCTGCGAGAAGCAGGGCGTCGGCGTCATGCCGTGGTCGCCGCTCGCCCGCGGCTACCTCACCCGCCCCCACGAGGAGTTCGAGGCGACGACCCGCGGCCGGACCGACGAACACGCCAAGGGCCACCCGTACTTCGAGGGCGGCGGCCGCGAGGTGAACGAGCGCGTCGAGGAACTCGCCGACGAGAAGGGCGTCAAGATGGCGCAACTCGCCCTCTCGTGGGTGCTCCACAAGGATTGGGTAGACGCACCTATCGTCGGCACGAGCAGTATCGAACACCTCGAAGACGCGGTCGAGGCCCTCGACATCACGCTCTCGGACTCCGACATCGACTACCTCGAAGAGCCCTACCAGCCGGTCCGCGTCTCCGGCCACGACTAAGCCCAAGGGAAACAGCCTTCAGCGCCCGCAGTGAGGGACGACCGTGTACGGGACACTCGCACGAATCGCCCGCGACGAGCCGGAAACGGCGATTCTCGGCGTCGAGTCGCTTCTCGCGGCCGGCGTCCTCCTCGGCGTCGCGCTGACGCTCGTCTCGTCGCTCGCGCCGACGCTCCCGCTCACCCACGTCGGTTTCACGCTCGCGGCGGCCGCGACGCTCCTTCTCACGGCCGTCTCGCTTGTGGCCGCGTCGCGGCGAATCGCCCTCCAGCTCACCGGCCGCGGCGGCCTGCGAATCGAGACGTTCTGGCGGCTGCTCGAACTGATGCTCGCGTTCCTCGTCGCCGGTATCGTCGCCTTCGCGGTCCAACTCGGTGAGTTCGCGCCGACCGTCCCCGACCCGCGGGGCGGCGGCGTCTTCGTCGGCCTGTTCCTGGCGTTCGTCCTCGCGGGCGTCGGCCTCGCCGTCGTCGTCTGTCTCCGGGGGATGTGGCTCGTGGTGAACGCCGAACTTCAGTCGGCGCTCGACGGGGTCTGAGTCGCGCCGAGACCGTCGAGTCGCTTCACCGCCCGGAGCGCGACGACGGCGATGGCGACCTCTGCGAAGCCGACGACGAGAAACGACGGGAGGTAGCCGACCACGTCGGCGACGACGCCCCCGATGAGAAAGCCCGCGAGGAAGCCGAGGCTGCCGAAGACGTTGAAGCCGCCGAGGGCCGCCCCGCGCTCGCCCGACTCTGCGAGGTCAGTGACGAGCGCCATCGTCGCGGGCGCGACGAGCGCGCCGAAGACGCCGACGACGACCATGAGAGCGGCCGCGAGTTCGAAGACCGGGGCGACGCCGACGGCGACGATTGCGACGCCGTAGAGCATCGACCCCGCGACGACGGGGACGAACCGGCCGACGCGGTCGGACAGCGAGCCGAGGGGGTACTGCAAGAGCGCGAAGGGGACGAAAAAGAGCGCGAGCACCCCGCCGGCGACGGCGGCGTTCACCCCGAACGCCTCGCGGAAGTAGTACACCCCGACGAGGGCGAAGAAGCCGGCGGTCATGCGGTCGATGAAGCCGAAGGCGTACGGGACCGCGAACGCCGGCCGGGCGGCCAGTTTCTTAAGGACGACGCCGACGCCGACGCGGGTCGAGTCGGGCGTCCGGTCGGTGACGGTCGTGACGAGCAGCGCGACGGCGGTGAGCGACGCGGCCGACGCGTACAGCGGCGCGAGCGGGTCGATGGTCGTGAGTTGGCCGCCGACGACCGAGCCGAGCGCCGCGCCGAGGCCGATGGCGATGCCCGCCGCGCCCATGTTCCGGCCGTTACCCCCCGAGAGGTCCGCGAGCATCGTAATCGACAGCGAGAACGCGCCGATGGTCATCGCGCCGCCGAGGAGGCGGACGACGAGCACCGCGCCGAACGTGGCGTCGAGCCACGGGAGCGTGGCGAGCGCGAGGAGCGCGACGTAGCTGGCCGCGCCGCCGAGCGCGCCCGCGACGATGAGCCACGTCCGTCGACCGAGCGCGTCCGAGAGCGCGCCCCAGACGCTCGAAAAGGCGACGAACGAGGCGAACTCGGCGACGAGAAACAGCATCCCGGCCGAGAGGTCGTACTCCCCTTGCCCGCCGCCGAGGGCGGTCACGAGGTCGGAGACACCGGGGTAGAGGAGCACCTGCGAGACGAGGACGCCCCAGACGGCGAGCGCGAGCGTCGCGCGTTCGCGGCGCGTCGAGTCCATACGGGGTCGGTCGGCCCGGACGGAAATAGCCCTGTCCTTGTTCGATTCGGTTGCCGTTACCCGAGGCGGACGGGGTCGAATTCGAGGAAAGCCGTCTCGTACCCCTCGTGGCGGGCGACCTGCGGCGGCACGTCCACCGCGAGGTCGACGGTCGCGTCGTCGCCAGCGAGTTCCGGCACCGACGCGCCGTAGTGGAAGCCGAGGTCGGCGTCGAGGCCGGGTTCGAGGCGGCCGTCGAAGCGGGTCGACCCGCCGGATTCGACGGTCGCGGTGAGGCCCAGCCGCGGAACGAGAAGGCGGTTATAGGGCGTCAGCGGGAAGACGGCGAGGTACGGGTCGTCGCCGAAGCGGTCGGCGTCGAGGGCGGTGCCGACGAGTCGGAGGCTCCCAGTCGTCGCGCCCCCCAGCGCCGTGCCCGGAAGCGCCTCGGGGCCGCGGCCGAGCGGAAGCCCGTCCATCTCCATCGGCCTGACCGCGCCGGGGTCGCCCTGCTGGTCGTCGAGCATCGTGTACGGGATGTCGTCGCGGTCGCCGGCGCTGTACTCGAAGTCGAGCGTCGCGCTCGCGGGGGAGTCGAACCGGCCGACGAGGTCACCGAAGAGGCGCAGCGAGGGCGCGCCCACGTCCACCGTCACCTCGTAGGTGCCGTCGCCGTCGAGACCGAAGTTCGAGCCGTAGTGAAAGCCCATCCGCTGGGAGAGCATCGCGTAGACGACTTCCTCGCTCACGAGGCCGCCGTCGCGGGCGATTTCGAGAGAGAGGCCCGTGTCGGGGACGACGACGCCCGTCTCGGGGTCCCAGACGGTCGCCATGAGATGCACGTCGTCGCCGGCCTCGACCGACAGTTTCGACGTGCCGAAGCCGTCGCCCTCGTCGGCCATCACCCAAAAGCGGTGGGGGTAGCTGTAAAAGACGCCCACGCGGAGGTCGCCGGCGTCCGCGCTCCCGACCATGCGCATCCCCTCGGTGTGGGTCGGGACGTACACCTCGTCCGGGCGGTTCGAGACGACCGGCGGCTCGTTCGACGTGTAGAGCCGACCGAGCTCGGCGAGACAGCCGGAGAGACCCGCGGCCGCGACGGTCCCGCTCGCCGCGAGGAACCGACGCCGACTCGTCATGCCTCCCGGAGCGCGGTGAGGTCGTCGATGAGCGTCTGTTCGTCCGGCTGGTTACCGCGGTAGGTCCGCTCGACGTATCCGTCGCCGTTGACGAGCGAGATGAGGCCGAGATGGGTGAACATGTAGTTGCCCTCGTCGTTCGGCTCGTTTTTCTCGAAGAAGACGCCGAACTGGTCTTCGACGACCGACTTCGCCTCGGCCTCGTCGGCGGGCCGGAGGAACTGCCAGTTGCCCGCATCCATGTCGACGTTCATCTGGTCGGCCTCCGCGCGGAAGGCGTCGGCGTCGTCGCGGGCGGGGTCGAACGTGATGGGGTAGAACGACACCTCGTCGGCGTAGCCCTCGCTGACCGAGTGAATCTGGACCTCGCGGAGCGCGCTGATGAGCACCGGACAGACGGTCATGCAGTTGGTGAAAAAGTACGTGTGGAAGTGCGGCACGTCGATGTCGCGCACCGACACCTCGGCCCCCGCGATGGGGTCGGTGAGCGTCACGTCGGGGACCTGCTGGCCCCACGCCGGATACGGGAGGTCCTCGCTGGACACGTCGTTTTCGCGGTCCGGCTTCGACAGCGACACGTTCGGGTTGGCGTCGCCCCCGCCGAGACAGCCCGCGAGGCCGACGGCCGCGCCCGCCCCGGCGGCGCGGAGATACGTGCGTCGTTTCATTACCCTCGCTAGCGCCCCGGCACTCAAATGCCGTTTGGTGTGCGTTTCGAACGGTAGCGCGCGTGTTCTCGTCTCGCACGACCGCGGCGAAATCTTCGACGCACACACCAGAACGGACTTCCCCGCGAGGTCCCTAGCCGGGCGTATGTTCGACGGGTCTCCGTCCCGCCGGGAGTTCCTGAAGGCCGCGGTCGCCGCCGGCGGCGCGGCGGCGCTCTCCGCCTGCCTCGACAGGGCACCGGACGACCCCGTTCCGGCGGGGACCGACGCGTTCGAGTCGCTCCCGAGCAGACAGCACGCGTGGAACGAGTTCTGCCGGGCCGACGACCACGGTAACGTCGAGATGCCCCGCCATCAGGTGCTCCTCTATCTCGACCTCGACGGCGAGGGCCCGCCCGACGAGGCTACCCGCGCGACCGTCGAGGACGCCTTCCGCGTGCTCGACCGCGCCTACGAGCGGAGCCACGAGGGCGTCATCTGGTCGGTCGCCTACTCCCCGCGGTACTTCGCCCGCTTCGACGACCCGCTTCCCGACAGCGTCGACCTGCCCGAACCGCGGGCGCTGTCGCCGTTCGAGACGCCCGAGTTCGACCGGCAGGACGCGCTCGTCCACCTCGCGTCCGACCGCGCCGACGCGGTGCTCGAAGCCGAGCAGGCGCTTCTCGGAGAGGTCGAGGAGGCCAACGGCGTCGCCGTCGACGCCGACCTCTCGGGCGTTTTCTCGGTCGCCTCTCGGCGGACGGGCTTCGTCGGGGCGGGCCTCCCCGCGGACCACCAGTCCGACCTGAACGGCATCCCGGACGGGAACCCCGTCCCCGAGGAATCGCCGCTGTTCATGGGGTTCAAAGCGGGCTTCGCCGGGAATCAGGCCACCGAGGAGTACGTCACCATCGACGAGGGGCCGTTCGCGGGCGCGACCACGAAGCACGTGGCGAACATCCGCCAGCGCCTCTCGGACTGGTACGACGAGGAAGACCGCTACCACCGGGTTATGAAGCTGTTTTCGCCCGCGCACGCCGAACAGGACCTCGTCGAGGGCGTCGGCGACAACCTCGGCGACGACAGCGGTATCGACGCAATGCTGGACCGCCTCCGCGACGACGCCTTCGAGTTCGGCCACGTCGGCCACGCCCAGAAGGCCGCCCGCGCCAACCGCGACGACGAGGGGAACGTCAGACTGCTCCGCAGGCACTTCGAGTCGGCCGACGACGGCGTGGCGAGCCTGCACTTCCCGTCGCTCCAGCGCGGCATCTCGGCGTTCGAGGAGGTCCGCGAGGCGATGAACGGAACCGACCTGACCGACGTGCCGACGGTCCGCCAGCGCGTCAACAACGGGATTTTAGAGTACATCTTCGTCAAGCGCCGCGGCAACTTCCTCGTGCCGCCGCGGAGGATTCGGTCGTTACCGACGCCGACCGGCGAAGTTCCGGGATTGGGCGACTGAGTCGGCCGCCGAATCCGGTTACCTGTCCTGCTGACTGCGCCCTCAGACGTATCCCAAAAACGACAGCGCCAGCCAAATCTGCCAGAGGCCGGCGAGCACCATCGCGACCGCGGCGACTTTCTGGACCCATCCGACGTAGCCCGAAAACGAACGGGCGAGTCCGTCGCCGAGCGCGGCCGCGACGGTGACGACCGCCAGCGGGAGCGCCGCGGCCGCGGCGTAGGCTCCGAGCGAGACGACCGCCTGCCCGGTCGGGAGCGCGAGCGACTGGGTGACGACGCCGAGGAAAATCGGGACGACGCAGCCGGCCGCCGCGAGCCCGTACACCCCGCCGAAGACGGCGAAGCCGGTGACTGACGACCGGTACTCCGGGAGGACGACGTGGAGGCTCGGCGCGCGCCCGGTGAACATGAGGACGCCGAAGCCGACGAGCGCCGCGCCGACGAGCGGTTCGAGGAGCGCGAGGTGTGAGGCGATGCGGCCGCCGACGACCGCGAGCGCGCTCCCGATAGCGCCGAGAACGACGAGTGCGGCGAGCGAGGCGACCGCCCCGCGGACGACCGCGCCGCCGAGGTCCGCCTCCTCGCTGGAGAGGTAGTAGCCGACGTAGCCCGGCAGAAGCGGGTAGGCGCAGGGCGCGAAGAAGGTGGCGACGCCCGCGCTGACGGCGAACGCGAGCGTGCCGGCGAAGGCGGAGTCGAACCCCAGCGCGGGGCCGAGACCGAACCCGAGCATCAGGCGATGTCCTCGACGGCGGCGCGGAGGTTCTCCTCGCTGGCGAGGCCGCGGTGGGTCCACGTCGCCTCGCCGTCGGCGTCGAAGACGACGAGATACGGGAGGCCGTTCGCGCGGACCGCGCGCATCAGGCTACTGTCGGGGTCGTGGCCGACCGTCCAGTTCCCGTCGTGTTCGGCCCACCAGTCGCGGATGTCGTCCATCGTGAGGCCGCCGCCGAGGCGCTCGTTCGTCACCGAGACGAATGCCACGTCGTCACCGAACTCCTCGTGGAGCGTCCGCAGCGACTCCATCTGGGCGACGCAGGGAGCACACCACGTCGCGAAGAGGTCGAGGACGGTCGGCGTCCCCTCGGCGGGGATTCGAACCTCGCCGGCCGACGACCCCTGCGCGTCGACGGTGTCGATGACGAGCGGGAGGTCGCCGGAACCGGACCCTGACGACGCGGTGGCGGAGGCGGGGTCGGCGGCGTCGCTCGTCGTCTCGGCCGCGTCGCCCGCTTCGGCGGGTGCGGACCCGTCGCCGAGACAGCCCGCGATGCCGGCGACGCCCGCGCCCGCGAGCAGCGAGAGGAGGGCGCGTCGTCTCACCGGGCGTCACCTCGTCGGGGTCGGGAGCGCGGTCGCGTCGTGTGCATACTCGTGGCTAGTGAATCCCGTCGTAAAGCATCGCTGGTGTCGTGCGCGAATCCCGCGCGAGAGGTAGTGTGGGCGTCGAACCACGCGATTCGCGTCCGATTACCGGGCGTTCTCGACGGCGCGCTGGAGGTCTGACCATCGCGGCGCGACCTGCTCGCCGTCGACGAGAACCGTCGGCGTGCCCTGGAAGCCGCGCTCGTCGACGGCCTCGGTCCGCTCGGCTTCGACGAGCGGGCGGTAGCGTTCGCGCGAGGCCGCCGCGGCGACCGAACAGCCGTCGAGGCCGGCGTCGTTCGCGAGCGACTGGAGCGTCGACAGCGACCCCTCGGCGTCGCCACCGCCGAACTCCGATTGGTTCTCGTAGAGCGTGTGGGCGAAGTCGAAGAAGGTCTCGTCGTCGGCCTCGTCCTGGGCCGCTCGGGCCGCCGAGGCCCCCTTCCACGACCACCATTCGTCCACCGGAATCGGGAAGTCGTGGTGGCGGTAGCGGACGATTCCCTCCGAGACGTACTCGGACCGGAGTTGCGGGGCAACGTCGACCGCGAACGTCGCGCAGTGGGGACAGGCGAAATCCTCCCAGACGTCGACGACGACGCTCGCGTCCTCGGACCCGATGACGGGCGTGGGGAGCGAACTGACCGTGTCGCGTTCGGGGACCTCACAACCGATGGCGGCGACGGCGTCGTTTCCGGACCCGCCGCTTCCGCCGCCGAGACATCCGGCGGTGCCCAGCGTCAGCGCACCCGCCGTGGCGGCGAGGTACGCGCGTCGTGTGTTGCGCATGGTCGGGGTCGGAGACGGACGAACTTAGATTCTCCGAGGCGAATCGCGGGGTTTCGGAGGGCGTTGCCGCTTTTGGTGGTTCGATTCGGGAACACGGAACTCCGGCGACTCACGGCCGACGACCGCGATTTCAGTCGTCTCACAAACGACACTGATTAAGCCTCCTGTGGCGTCACCCAACACGTGCCAACCGTCCACTTCCGCGGCCGGGAAATCGAGTGCGACCGCGGGGACGTCCTCCGCGACGTGCTCCGCGCGGCCGGCGAATCGCCGCACAACGGCCACTCGTCGTGGTTCAACTGTCGCGGCGGGGGCTCGTGCGGTACCTGCGCCGTCCAGGTTCGCGGCCCCGTGACCTACCGGACGAAAAAGGAGCGCCGCCGGCTCCGATTCCCCCCGCACGACCCCGACTCGGGGCTTCGACTCGCGTGTCAGACGGTCGTCCTCGGCGACCTCTGGGTGGAGAAATATCCCGGGTTCTGGGGGCAACACGTCGACGACGCGGAGAGCGACGCGGACGAAGCCGGCGAAGCGGAGGGCGCGCAGGACACGGCGGACACGCCGGACACCCGAGAACGGCGCGAAGCGACCGACTGAGCCGGCCGCCCGGTCAGTCGCCCGCGACGTGGTCGTACCACGACAGCAGGTCGTCGCGGTCGCGGGTGTCCGCCGGAAGCTCCGAGACGCGGAACCACCGCGCGGCCGAGATTTCCTCGTCGGGGTCGTTCACGCTGAGTTCGGCGGCCCCGTCGACTCGGGCGCGGTAGACGGGCATCACGCCCCACGTCTGGTGGCCGTCGCAGCGGATGTCGATTCGGGTAGCCATCGCGAGGCCGCCGTAGTCGGCGGTGATACCGGCCTCTTCAGCGAGTTCGCGCCGGGCGGCCTCGGTGAAGCCCTCGTCGTCCGCGTCGACGCCGCCGCCGGGGAGGACCCAGAGGTCGACGCCCTCGTGGCGGACGAGCAGTATTTCGTCGTCGCGGCGGCGGACGACGGTGTGGACGCCGTAGGGCGTCCCCGTGGACTTCACGCGGGAGGCGAGCGTGCGGAACCGCGGGCGGGAAACGCGGCGGGTGTGAACCGGTTCGAGGTAGTCGGCGTCGGCGTGGTTCCGGCGCAGGCGGTGGTACGCCTGCTCGGCGCGCTGTCGCGCCTCGTCCGCGAGGAACCACAGGTCGTCGACCGTCATCGGCGCGCGGCCGGCGGTCGATGTGCGAGCGGGCGACTCGGCATACCGCACGGTTCGGCGCGACTCCACAAATCGGCTTCGACACGCGTCGTCGCGAGCGGCGGAGCCGGCGACTTCGCGGCCAATCATCGCCCTTTTATCCGGTGACGCGGAACCTGTGGGTATGAGCTTCGAGAAAGACGACAAGGTCGTCCTGAACGACAAGCACAGCGAGTTCGACGGCGAGACCGGCACGGTCACGCAGGTCATCGAGAGCATGTTCGGCGAGCCGACCTACACCATCAGCTTCGACGAGGGCCAGGAGGTCGGCATCGCGCAGGACCAGCTCGAAGCCGCCGACGGCGACGACGCGGACGAAGCCGACGAAGAGTAAGCGACCGACACCGACCGACGCCTCTCAGACCCACCATGCCACGCGTTCCGTTCCACTACATCGACCTCCGAACGTTCTGCTACGAGACGGAAGACGAAAAACGGGTCGAGGAGGCGCTTCGGACGTTCCTCCCCGACGAGTTCGACGTCGACCGCGTCGAGAGCACCGGCCACCACGGCGACCGCATCATCGTCTTCTCCGCGCGCGTCGAGCGCGCCAACGATGTGCGGCACGTCCTCGACAAGATTCGTGACCTCCCCGACTTCGAGACGCTCCTCGACGAACTCGACCAGCGCGTCACGGACAACACGGAGTTCTTCCTGCGGCTGGACAAACAGGCCGCGTTCAAGGGCGAGGCCCGCCGCGGCGGCGGCCTCACGCTCCGCGCGAAAGTCGAGGCCTACCCGGCGAAGAAAGAAGCCGCGGTGGAGAACGCCCGCGAAGCCCTCCTCGGCGACGAGTAGGGCCGTCCGCGAGCCGGTCGAATCGCTTCCGAGTGCGCTGTTTTACTCGTCTTTCCACTTGATGGAACAACCCTGCGAGGGGGACTCCTCGACGGGGATGTCGTCGCCGGCGAGGAGCGCCTCGACGGCCGTCCGCATCTCGTAGTCGGAGACCTCGTCGTCGGGGCTCATCGCGTCGTCGATGCGGGAGTGGAACGCGAGTTCGAAGCCGTCGTCGGTGTTCTCGAAGAGGAACGGGTCGGGCGTACAGACCGCGCCGTAGTCGGCGGCGACCGCCTGCGACTCGTCGCGGAGGTAGGCGGTGTACCCAATCGTGCCGTCCGCGACGAGTTCCTGCATCCGCTCGAAGGAGTCCTCGGGGCGGTCCTCGGCGTCGTTGGGGTTGATGCCGACGACCGCGAGGTCGTCGTAGGCGCTGGCGAGGTGGTTCAGCTCCTCGAACTTCGCTTTCGCGTACGGACAGTGGTTGCAGGTGAAGACGACGAGGAGCGCGTCGTAGTCAGCGAACGACGAGAGGGAGTACGTCTCGCCGTCGGTGCCGGGGAGTTCGAAGTCGGGGGCGGCGTCGCCGCGTTCGAGTTCGGAGTCGGATTCGAGCAGTACCATGTCGCGACGTTGGCCCGCGAACATGAAAAGCGGTTGGCCCGCGGCAGTTCCGCGTCGGCGTCGGAAGCTCCGTGACGCCCCTCAGTCGATGGACACGAGGGCGATTGCGAGGACCGCGAAGCCGATACCGGCGACCTTGCGAACCGTCAGCGGTTCGCCGAGCGCGACGATGCCGACGACAGACGAGACCGCGAGGAACATCCCGAAGATGGGAGCGACGATTGAGACGGGGCCGAGCGCCAGCGCCCGGTAGTACGAGAGGATGCCGACCGCGAGGCAGGCACCGGCGGCGAGAACGTAGGGAAGTTTCGGGCTGATGACCGAGTCCGTGACGCTCTGCCCGGAGACGACGATGACCCCGACGGTTCCCACGACGAGCACGCCGTTAGCGACCAGTGCGGCCACGTCGCTCGGGATTTTGGCCTGCCCGGTCGTCGCCACTTTCATCAGCGGCGCGACGAGCGAGTAGGCCCCGAGCGCGACGACCGCCCACGAGAGATAGTTCACGGATAGAACGCCGCCCCGAGTCGTGTATAGGGTTACGATTCGACCGCAAGCCGACCGGACGAGCCGCGATAACACGGTGACGGCTCGATAGTACCCGATTTAGAATCGAGTATGAATTCTCCTCTGAGATAGACAAACGATACTAGAGTGCGCCATAGACCAAATTTTTATCAAGGATTATCGCGTATTGGTGTGTATGTCCCAGGAAGTACAACCCTCGGTTATCGCGCACACGTGGGACGATCCGACTCGCTGTCCGTTCTGTCTCGACGAACTGGAGAGCGAAGGAGAGGGGTTCATGGACCACCTCGAAGAGAGCCCCATCTGTCAACAGGGGTTCGGCATGTGGCGCGACGCGGTCGCCGACGACGTCCGCGGCGAGTGGTCCGGATAGGCGGCCAAAAATCGGTTGTTTTTCGCGGTGCGGTCGGTTCACTCGGGCGCGACGCCGAGCTGTGACAGCATGGTCATGCTGTCGGTGCTGTTCCACTCCTCGACGCACAGTCCACCCTCGTAGCGCGCTTCCACGAGTCCCCACGTGTCCAGCTTGCGGTGGGTCGCCGGAATATCGCCGCGGGCGCTCCGGAGCGTCCCGTCGTGGGTGCCGGTCAGCCGATACCGACCGTAGACGCGGTCGTCCCGCGCCGTCACGTCGAACAGCTCGACGTGGAAGTCGGAGAAGGCGTCGTGGTACCGCCGCGCCCACTCTTCGACCGCGTCGGTCCCGATGATTCCCTCGGGGTCCGAAAAAGCGTGGACCTCGACCAGCGGGTCGTACTCCTCTCTGATGACCTCGTAGTCGCGTTTGTTCCACAGTTCGTCCGCCACGCGCATGAACGAGTCCCGGTGCTGTTGTTCTCGCTCGGATGTTGCTGCCATTTCCACCACCGTCCGGAGAGACGGCCGACAGCGGCTTAGTTATGGATTCTTGGCATCACGAACGTCGCGAGCGAAGGGAATGACGACCCGACCACCGGCGAGTTCGAAGCGTCAATAAGGTTATGAGTTCGGCGTCAAAACCCCGTCGTATGACTACTCGCGTCTCCCCGATTGCGGTGTTCGTTCCGGGGCTCGTCTTCGGCGGTGCCGGCTTCGCGTTTCTGGGGCCGTTCGGTGCCGGCTTCGGCGCGGTCGTCGGCATCGCGCTCGGGGTGCTCGTGGGTCGAGGAGACGAGTACTGAGCGCGACGCACCGGGGGACCGCCGCGCACGAACGCGCCACTCTCAGTCGCTCGGGGTCGCCTGCGGCCGTCGCGCCGACCCGTCGACCCGGCCGAGGAGCCACCGGGTCAGCCCGAACGACAGCAGGCCGAGGACGGCGACGACGCCGAAGGTGACGCGCACGCCGGCGAGGTCGATGAGCGCCCCGAACGCCGGAGGTGCGACGGCCCCGCCGAGCGAGATGCCGACGGTAACGACGGCGAAGTTTTTCCCGAGGTCGGCGCGCTCCGAGAGGCGGTCCGCGAGCGTCGAGCGCGCGGGCCGAGAGACGCTGATGGTCCCGCTGAAGGGGAGAATCAACGCGACGAGCGCGAGCGGGAGCGACCCGGTCGCCAAGAGCGCCCCCAGTCCGGCGAGCGCGGCGTAGCCGCCGAGGGCGACGGTGCCGGGGCCGACGCGGTCGGTGAGCGCGCCGCCGACGAGAATCGTCCCCGCGCCGACGACGAGCATTCCCGAGACGAGGAGGTTCGCCGTGCCCGGCGCGAGGCCGTAACCGGCGGTGAGCAGTTGCGGCGAATACGTCCGGATGCACCACGCGGCCGCCGAGGTGAGAAACGAGAGGAGCGCGAGCCCCATCAGCCCCGCCGACGAGAGGAGTTCCGACGCGCCCCGCCGGACCCCCGCGAGCGTGGGGCGAGACGACGGACGGTCCTCCGCGGCCGGTTTCCGGATTCGCTCGGGGAAGCCGCGGGCGACCGGGAGCGCGACAAGCGCGAACGCCGCGCCGAAGACGGCGATGCCCGCGACGGTCCAGCGCCAGCCGAGGCCGACCGCGCCGACGCCGGCGGCGATGGCGTACGAGACGGCGAAGCCGAGCGACCCGCCGAGCGCGTGCAGCGAGTACGCCCGCCCGCGGTTCGTCTCCGAGGAGGCGGTCGCTAACAGCGGGTAGTGCGCGGGGTGGTGGCCCGCGATGCCGACGCCGAGGAGCGCCTGCGAGGCGAGGAGCCACGGGTACGAGGGTGCGAGCGCGGTGGCGACGATGCCCGCCGCGCCGAACCCGAGCGAGATGGCGAGGACGAGCGTCCGGCTTCGCGCGTCGGAGAGGTAGCCGAAGGGGAGTTGCAGGAGCGTCACGACGCCGCCTTGGACGCCGATGGCGAGGCCGACGGCGGCGATACTCACGCCGAAGTCGTCGGCGACGAGGCCGATGACGGGCGCGAGCGCGACCAGATAGGCGTGGTTGACGACGTGCGAGCCGGCGACGAGGCCGACCACGCGGCGCTCCTGTGTCTCCGTCACACCGACTACTGGGCGGTGGGCCGTGAAAAACTCGCGGTCCGCGGCGACGGCGGTCCGGCGCGTGGGTCAGCTGTCACCGGGGTCAGCTGCCACCGCGGCCACCGCGCCGTTCCCCGCCGAGCCGCGCGCCGAGCCAGAGGTCGGAGAACGTGTCGAAGAACTCCGCGCCGGTGTCGACGAGTTCGCGCTCGATGCCGAGCGCCTGACACCGCTCGTCCACCGCCGCGAGATGCGATTGGAGCCGGTCTGTGTACTGCCGCGCCGCCGACCCGCCGAAGTAGGTCCGGCGGGTCGCCTCGGACTCGGGGTCTTCGAAGATGGCGTCACCCGTCGCCTCCGGGCCGAGTTCCTCCGGGGTGAGCACCTGCGCGACGAGCACGTCGTTTCGCGCGAGCGCGGCGAGGCCGGAAGCCACGTCGTCGGGGTCGAAAAGCAGGTCGCTCACGACGACCACGAGCGACCGCGAGTGGATGGTCTCGGCGTAGGTCGAAAGCGCCGCCGTGATGTCGCCGTCGCCGCCGGGCGTCGTCTCGTTGAGCCGCTCGACGAGACGGAGCACCTCGCCGCGGCTCGACGCGTCGGTGTCGATGCGGTCGGGCAGGTCGCCGAGGAGCGAAAACCGGAAGTCGTTGTTCTCCTCGGCCGTCAGGTGGCAGAAGCCGAGGCCGAGCTTCGCGCCGTACTCGAACTTGTTCGCGCCGGCCTCGCCGAAGTCCATCGACGCCGAGGCGTCGAGGAGGACGTGGACCGTCAGGTTCCGCTCGGCCTCGAACCGCTTGATGAACAGCTCCTCGGTGCGGGCGTACACCTTCCAGTCGATGAGCCGCGGGTCGTCGCCGGCGGCGTACCGGCGGTGGTCGCTGAACGTGAGCCCCTCGCCCACGTCCGGCGACTCCTGTTCGCCCTGCCGCTGGGCGTTCGAGACGCGCTTCAGCGAGGTGTCGAAGCGGTCGAGTTCGTCGAGGAAGCCGGGGTCTATCATCGCTCGGTCACTCGTTCAACAGCCGTTGAATCACGTCGTCGGGGTCGAGCCCCTCGCGCTCCGCCCGGAAGTCGAGGATGATGCGGTGTCTGATGACCGGCGGGGCCATCTCGACCACGTCCTCCCACGAGACGTGGGTGCGCCCGTGGACGAACGCCCGCGCCTTCGCGGCGAGGACGAGCGCCATGCTCGCGCGGGGGCTGGCGCCGAACTCGACCTGCTCGTCCTCGCGGGTGCTGCGGACCAGTTCGATAGTCCGGTCGCGGATGTCGTCGGAGATGGGCACCTGCCGGACGAGTTGCTGCGCGGCGAGCAGGTGCGTCCGCGGCAGGACGCGCTCGACCTCGGGCGACTCGCCGCCCTCGGCGTACTGCTTGACGATGGTCCGCTCCTCGTCGAACTCGGGGTAGTCGACGAGAATCTTCATCAGGAAGCGGTCGGTCTGCGCCTCCGGGAGCGGGTAGGTGCCGCCCTGGTCGATTGGGTTCTGCGTGGCGAGGACGAAAAACGGGTCCGGAAGCTCGTAGGTCTCGCCCGCGGCGGTCACCTGTTTTTCCTGCATGGCTTCGAGGAGCGCGGCCTGCGTCTTCGGCGTCGCGCGGTTTATCTCGTCGGCCAGGACGACGTTGGCGAAGATGGGGCCGCGCTCGAACACGAAGTCGCGGCCCTCCGGCGTCTCGCGGATGATTTCGGTGCCCGTGATGTCCGATGGCATCAGGTCGGGCGTGTTCTGCACGCGCGAGAACCCCAGGTCCGTCGCGTCCGAGAGGGCTCGCACGAGCGTCGTCTTCCCCAGTCCGGGGTTCGATTCGAGCAGCGCGTTGCCGTCGCAGAGGACGCAGACGAGGAGTCGCTCGACCACGTCGTGCTGGCCGATGATGCGCTTTCCGACCTCGTCTCTGACCGCGCCGACGCTCGCTTGGAGTTCCTCGATGCTGAGGTCGTCGTCTGTCGGGACCGCGGCGTCGGCGTCGACCGCGGTTCGCTGTCCGTCGTCTCCGAATCGGTCTGGGTTGTCACTCATCTTCGTTCTCTCGTATCTCTAAGGTGTAGTCGCGAATCAGGTCGGCCTCTTCGAGCGTGTCGTCGGCGAGGTAGCCGGCGCGCTGGCTCTCGACGGCGCTGTCGCCGCCGTAGCCGGTCGAGTCGTAGGCCGCGGCCGACGACTCCGGCCCGTCGCCGTCGCCGCTGCCGCCGGTCCCGGCGACGGTGGCGTTCAACTGCTCCGAGCCGGCGGCCACGTCTTCGGGGTCGCCGAGGATGGAACTGCCGTTCTGGAGCCGCGTCTCCTCGTCGGAGACCTGGTCGGGGCGGTCGCCCGCGGAGACACCGTCCCCGGCGAGTCCCTCGAACTGGATGTCCGAGATGGCGACCTGGATGCTCCCCGCCGAGAGGAGCAGGGCGACGAGCAGCGCGCCGACGATGCGGCGGGTCGGCAGCAGTTCCACCGACGACGACTCCCGCAGACGGGCCAGTACGTCGTCGTAGAGCGCGACCGACATGCGCGAGTCGCGGTTCGGGTTCCCGTCGTCGGCGACGAGGTCGCGGGCGGTCCGCAGCGCCTCGGCGACCGACGGGTTCACTTCCTCGAACTGCTCGACCGCCGGCACCCGCATCAGGATGAGGTACTCCGCGACGCCGACGAGGAGGCCCACCGCGAGGGCGAGCGGGACGGCGACGTGGACCGAGACGGCCGGGTCAACCCGCGGGAGGAAGCCGAGCGACACCGACGACCGGACGGGGAGTTCGACGACCCGGAACGCGACGTTCGCCAACAGCGTCGCGGCCGCGGCGTCGACGACGCTGGAGACGACGGCGGCCTTCGCGGCCTCGCGGCGAACCTCGCTCACGGCGTCGGCCATTTCCTCGCGGCGAGCGGCTCCCGCGTCGTCCGGCGAACCTCCCTCGTCGGCGGCGGTGTCGGGTGCCTTGTCAGACATCGCTACACACCGCCGGTTCGCTGCCGTCTTGGTAGCCGGCACAGGCCTGCTGGAGTTCGGCCCGGAGTTCGTCGACCCGATCTTCGAGGCGGGAGACCTCGGACCGAAGCGAATCAATCTGGTTTTCCAGTCGGTCGTTCGTCGCTTCGAGCTCCTCGTTATCCGTTTCGAGGTCGTCTATCCGGTTTTCGAGGCGGTTGCGCTGTTCTTCGAGGTCGTCGAGCGTCGCCGTGAGTTCGCTGATTCGGCTCCGGGCGTCTTCGAGGTTGTTTTCCGTCTCCTGAAGTTCGCCCCGGGTCGACGACAGCTCGTTTTGCGTCGACGACAGCTGCGACTCCGTATCTTCGAGGCTGTCGGAGACCTGCGACACGTCGCCCCGGGTGCGTTCGAGGCTGTCGTTCAGCTCCCGTAGCTCCGTCCGCGTCGCCGACAGGTTCTGTCGGGTTTGCGAAAGGTCCTCTTCGAGCGCCGCGTTTCGCTCGCGCAACTGCTCGTTCTGTTGGTCGAGCGAGTCGACCGAGTACTGGTAGAACATCGTCGCGCCGACGGTTCCGGCGGTGAGAAGGACGACGATAGCGACGAGACCGAGGTTCAGGGACCGACCCAGGGCACTCATATCAGACCACCTTCACTTTGCGTTCGACCCCGATACACTTGAAGACGCCGGGCGAGCACCTCGGCGAGATACAGGAGGAACGCGGCGGCGACGAACGCGACCGCCCAGTCGTCGCGCACGGGTTGGACGCCGGCGGCGTTGTCGCGGGCGGAGGCGGCGATTTCGGCCGCGTCGTTGGGGCCGTACATCGTCCCGCCGCTGTCGGAGACGGCGGCTTCGAGCGCGGCCGACCGGCCGAACCCGGCGTGCTCGACGGGGTAGTTCACGGCGAAGGCGGTGTCGAGTACGTCCCGATAGCCCGTCTCCGTGGGGACGACCGTCGCCTCGTAGACGCCGGGGCTGACCGCCGAAAAGCGCAGTCCCTCGACGCCCTGCGGGCGCTCACCGCCGCGGTAGACGACGGTCGTCGACTGGTCGACCCGGGTGTCCGACACCTCGGTGACGCCGGACGCCTTCCGCTCGGGGTCACCGATGACGTAGTTCGTGGACTTGGTGAGCAGGAGCGAGTCGGGACTTTGGAGCAGGCCGTCGAGCGTGCCGTCGCCCGCGTAGGTGGTGACGGTGGCGACGCGACCGAGCCCGTAGCGCCACGACGCGACCGCGGGAGTGCCGTCGTCGGCCGCGACGAGGAAGTTCGCGCCGCTCCTGACCGACACGTCGTTGACGCTGCCGGGGTTCGCGGTCAGTTCCACCCCGGCGGTGACGAAGTCGTTCTGGTCGACGACCGTGAGGCCGTCGCCGGCGTACTGGCGGTTCGACCCGCCGAAGAGGATGCGGAGCCGGTCGGTCTCGTCGGCTCTGAGGTAGTTCCCGCCGGACGCCCGCGCGATGGCTCGGAGGGTCCGTTCGTTCGGGTTCGGCCCGGTTCCGATGGTGATGACGCTGACCCCGTCGCGACCGAGTTGGTCCGCGAGCGTCGCGGCGTCTTGGAACCGGTCGTGGCCGTCGCTGATGAGGATAATCGTCCCGCGCCTGTCGCCGAGTTGCTGGGCCGCGCCGTCGAGGCCGACGGCGATGTCGGTCGCGCCGCCGGACTCGAGGCGACGGATGAGGTCGGCGGTCGACTCGCGGTTCGGCCCGAGCGGGCGGAGCGGCGAGACGTCGTAGGCGCGGTAGTTGAAGCCGACGATGCCGACCCGGTTTTCGTCGCCGAGTTGGTCGAGCGCGTCGAGCGCGACCGACTTCTGGACGCGCATCCCGCTTTCCGCGCTGCCGGAGACGTCGATGGCGAAGACGAGGTTCGTCTGCTGGGACGCGCCCTCGCCGGTCGTGACCGGCAGCATCGACGCGAGGCTCGACCCGTCGTAGCCGCCGTTTTCGAACGCGTTGCGCCCGCCGACGGTCAGCAGACCGCCGCCGTCGATGACGAACCGCTGGAGCGAGTCGGTGTTGCCCACGTCCTCGGCGCGGAGGTCCTGGAGGACGACGGCGTGGTACGACGAGAGGTCCGCGGGGACGGTCTCGGCGGTCTCCACGTCGTACAGCTGCGAGAGGTAGTCGCGGAACGGGTAGTCGCCGCGGGAGACGTACAGCACCCGCGGGGGCTCGACCACGCGGACCGTCTTGCGGAACACGTCGTTCGTCTCGAAGCGGTCGTCGCCGTCGATGCGGGCGGTGACGCGGTGGGTGCCGGTGGTCTCGAACGTCCGGGAGAACTCGATGCCGTCGGTGGTGTTGACCGTCTCGCGGGCGACCTCCTCGCCGTCGACGTCCACGACGAGTTCGACGGTCGCGGTCTCGACGTCGTCGGGGACGACCCCGTCGACCTGCGCGAGGAAGGAGTTCTCGACGCCGACGCTGGTTTTCGACGGGCCGCTGACGGTGACGTACTGTTCGGTCTCGGTCGGTTCGACCCCGACCGCGCTCACGGTCGCGTTGAGGTCGCGGGCGAGCGTCGTCGCGGACGCGAGGCTCCGCCCCGAAGTGACCCGCCCGTCGGAGACGAGGACGACCGTCCCGTTCGGCCTGAGGTTGGCCGCGACGGCGTCACCGATGGGCGACGACCCGCCGCGGGCAACGGTCGAGGTGGTGACGGGGACGCCTTCGTCCTCGATGTCCGACGCGAGCTGCGACGCCACGTCCTCGGTGACGGCCATGCTGTCGGAGTCGTCGACGAGGAGCGTGACCTGCGGGTCGCCGTCGGTCATCCGGGTCGTGACGGTGTACGGTCCCGCGGCCGCGACGACCAAGAGGACGACGACGAGAAGCCGGGACGCGAACAGGAGCCGCCGGGAGCGCCCGCCGGCGGTCCCGTCGGCCCCGCGGAAGATGAGCACCCACGCGAGGAGCGCGGCCACCGGGAGCGCGACGAGGAACAGCGGGCGCTGGAGGCCGAGGGTCCGCCCGGCGGCCTCGACCGTCCACGCGAGGGGCGTCGTGGCGGCGGCGGGAGTCGTGGCGGCGACGCCGACATCCGCCAGCGCGGACAGTACGGCCGACGCCGCTCCGAGCGCCGCCATCAGAGGTCACCCCGCCGGCGCAGGTAGGCCAACTCGACCATCGTCGCCGCGAGCGCGACCAGCGCGGCCCACTCGGTGAGCGGGTCCGGAACCTCGCGCTCTTCGACCCGCGTCGGGTAGTCCGCGGGGGCCGACTCGCCGTCCAGCGGCGCGGCGGCCACGTCGGACTCGGCCTCGCTGAGCAGCGACGCCGAGAACCGCTCGTCGCCGACGCGGTAGAAGCCGGCGTCGTCGAGGCGGACCTCCGGGCCGGTCGCCTCGCCCGCGGGCGTCTCGACGGTCTGGTTCGCGCCCGCCGCGAGCGACCCGCCGGTCGCCCGGTTCAACTCGGAGAGCGTCGAGCGCCCGGCGAGGTAGAACACCGAGCGCTTCCAGAACACGGGGTACTGGTAGTTGTACTTGAACGCGGAACTGTCCTCCATGAAGCCGTAGTAGAGGACGCGGCCGGCCCCGCGGCGCTCGACGGCGACGAGCGAGGTGCCGTCGGTCGTGTTCACGAGCGACTGGCCGGACCGGAGGTCGCCCGCGACGTACTCGGTCGGCGGCGGGAAGGTGATATCGCGGGTTATCGGATGGCTCTCGACGGTCCCGATGGTCGGATTCGTCCCGACGCTTCCCTGCGAGACGAGCCGCAGGTCGCCGTAGCTCGGCGACTCCTCTTGGGCCTGAATCGCCACGCCGCCGCCGTCGGCGACGATTTCGCGGCCGGCCTCGACGTTGCCCGCGAGCAGCCGACCGGGGTTGACGTTGCTGTAAATAACCACGTCGTAGTTCGTCGAGACGGCCGTCGGCGGGTTGTCCACGGTCAGAGACACCTCGGGGATGACCGACAGCGCGGCCGTCAGATATCGGTTCTCGTCGTTCGTGAGGACGAGCACGTCCACCGAGGCGTCCTCGGGGGCCGCGACGTACAGCGCGTCGTCGGTCGGGAAGGCGTCGCCCGGCGAGAGTTCGGCGCGCCCGCCGCCCGCGGGGACCGGAAGCGTCGCGGTCGCCACGTCGCCGGGGTCCATCCGGACCTCTCGGGTGGCTCCGGCGAGAGAGAGCGTCCGCGTCGCCGCCGAGTCGCCGTAGTTCTTCACCGTCACGGTGACGTTCGCGCCGGAGAAGCGCCGGTCGACGATGCCGACGTTGCCCGCGCCGCCGCCCGCGAACTGCTGGAGTTCGACCACGAGGCCGCGGGCGCGGGCTTCGCGGACCGCGTCGCTCCACGGCGAGTCGTCCGCGAAGTCGCTCAGAACGACGACGCGGGCGTCCTCGCCGGCGACGGAGGCGGCGGCGGTAATCGCGGAGCGCAGGTCACCCGGCGCGTCGCTCGCTTGCAGGCCGTCGAGGGCGGCGCGGGCGTCGGTCGCGCTCCCCCGGCGGAGTACCACGTCCGCGTTCGCGCCCGCCGCGATGACCGAGGTCGTGCCGGAGACCTCGTCTCGCGCCGCGGCGAGGGCGCTGTCGAATCGGGTCCCGCCGCCGTCGCGGACGCCCATGCTCGCGCTCGTGTCCACGACGAGGACGGTCTCTTGGACCGTCTCCGACTCGGGAACCAGCACGTACGGCGTCGCCAGCGAGCCGACGAGCGCGACGAGCGCGACCAGTTGGATGAGGAGAAGCAGGCTCCGAAGCAGCCGGTCGAAGATGGGGTTCGAAGCGCTTCGCCCCGCCGCGTCCGCGAGGAACCGGAAGGTTGGGAGGGTCCGCCGGACCGGCTCCGGCCGCAACAGATAGAGGATGATGAGCGGGACTGCCCCCAGGAGGGCGACCAACCCGAGGGGGAATAAGAAGAACTCGGTGAGGGCCATGCCCGACTCGTGGCGCGCCTCCGGTATGTCTGTTTCCCTATTTGTTGACACGTTCCACAATACCGACCTATCGGAGTGCGTGACTGTTCGGCGCAACCGACCGGGACCGCTCGCCCGAAAGATTACTTTTGGGCATTATATTGTCAGCTAAAAGTACGTCATTGCATAACAATGCACTTGAAGCATAACACGACACAATTTTATGCTCTAAAGTTATTTGTTGAGCCACGATGGGAACTGATAGGTACACACCGCGGTCGTACGACGACATCGCCCCGGACCAGCGTCCGACGCTGAAACAGGCGCTCGTTCCGGTGCTCGGACTCGTCGCCTTCCTCGGTCTCGGGTCGGCGTGGCTGGGGCTCGACCCGCACATCCCGCTCATCTGGAGTATCGCGCTGGTCGGCCTCCTCGGTCGGTTCGTCTGGGGCTACACTTGGGAGGACCTCTACGAGGGCATCGAACGCAGTCTGGCGATGGGGTTACAGGCGATTCTCATCCTGTTTACCATCTACGGCGTCGTCTCGACGTGGGTCGCCGCGGGGACGATTCCGACGCTGATGTACTACGGCCTCGACCTGCTGTCGCCGCAGGTGTTCCTGCCCGCGACGGCGCTCCTCGTCGGCATCGCCACCTTCGCCATCGGTTCGTCGTGGACCGCGGTCGGCACGCTCGGCGTCGCCTTCATCGGCATCGGCTCGGGGCTCGGCGTCCCCGAACCGATGACGGCCGGTGCGATTCTCACCGGCGCGTACGCGGGCGACAAGCAGTCGCCGCTGTCGGACACGACGAACCTCGCCGCCGCCGTCACGAACACCGACCTCTACGACCACATCCGCGCGATGCGGAACGGAACGGCCGTCGCGTTCGGCCTCTCGCTCGTCGGCTTCGTCATCCTCAGCCTCGGCATCACCGGGACGATTCCGGCCGGCCAAATCGCCGATATTCAGACCGCGCTCGCCTCCACCTACGACATCACGCTCCTCGCGTTTCTGCCGCTCGCGGTCACCTTCGGCCTCGCCGCGGCTGGCTACCCCGCGCTGACGGTCCTCCTCGCCGGCGCGTTCGCCGGCGCGTTCACGAGCATCCTCGTGCAGGGCGCGTCGTTCGTCACGGCGTGGCAGACGTTCATGAGCGGCACCGGCCCGGAAACCGGCTCCGAACTCGTCAACAGCCTGCTCGCGTCCGGCGGCGTCTCCGGCTCCGCGTGGACCATCGCCATCGTCGTCGCGGCGCTGACGCTCGGCGGCCTGCTCGAACAGACGGGCGTCCTCGCCGTCCTCGCCCACCGACTTCAGCGCGGCATCCGGAGCCCGCGTCTGCTCGTCGCTTCGACCGGCATCTCGGCGATGCTGACCAACGCGCTCACCGCCCAGCAGTACATGAGCATCGTCGTCCCCGGCATGACGCTCCGCGACACCTACGACGAGTTCGGCCTCGACAGCTCGGACCTCTCGCAGGCCATCGAGTCCGCCGGGACGCCGACCGGCGCGCTCCTCCCGTGGCACGCCGGCGGCGCGTACATGGCCGGCGTCCTCGGCGTCTCGACGCTCCAGTACGCCCAGTACTACTTCTTCGGCTACCTCTCGCCGCTCGTGCTGTTCGTCTTCGTCCTCGCGGGCGTCGGCTTCTCGGGCAACAGCGCGGCACAGCCCGGTCCCGCCGCTACCGCATCGGACGACGACTAACGCGACGAAAACTCGCGCCGCGATATCGAACCGACTTGCGCTTTTTTACCGCTCTACCGCCGCTCTGAGCGCCCGCACCTCGTCGCGGACGGCGGCCCACTGCTCGACCGTGCCGGGGAGTTCGTCGCGGTCGTCGTGACCCTCGATTCGGTCGCGGAGAGCGCCGGGGTCGTCCACGTCCTCGAACCGGATTGCGCCGCCGCCCGCGGCCTCGACCGAGACGGTCCCGTAGCCGAACCACGACCCCGTGACGCCCTGCGAGAGCGCGCTGTTCTGGACACGGTCGAGCGAGACGCGCTGGACGTTCCGAGAGAGGACGCCCGTCTTCCGGTAGAGCGCCCGGTCGGTGACGACGTAGCGCGTGTTGGTGACGCTGAGATACGACCACGCGGGCAGGAGGGGCCCGACGAGAGCCACGAGGGCGAGCGCCGGCACGCCGTTCGCGACGGCCACGGCGACGGACACGACTGCGATGGCACCTCCGACGACGGCCGCGGGGATGACGGTCTGTATCCGCGGCCGACCCTCCCAGCGGACGGTCTCGTCGTCGCCGCGTGCCAGCCAGTCGTCGATGGCCGCGACGGTCTCCGAGCCCGTCGCTGCGTCGGCCGCCGACTCGGTCGCGGCGCGCTCGGATGGCGAGTCCGCGGGGCTCGAATCGCCGTCCGTCATCGCTCGTCGGTCGCCGCGTCGAACTCGAAGTCGCTCGGTTCGAGCGCGTCGTCGCCTGCGGCGTCGGGGTCGGGGACGGCGTCGGGGTCGTCGCCCGCTCGGTCGGTCGCGTCGTCGCCCGCATCATCGCCCGCGGCGACGCCTTCCTCGCCTTCGACGGCCTGCCGAATCGCGCGGAGTTCGGTCAGGATGTCGTCGAGGACGGCCGCCTTCCCCGCTGCGTCGGTTTCCGACCCGGAGCGGCGCTTGATTCGCTCGTTGACGAGCGTCTGGAGCGACTGCGGGTCGGCGACGTTCTGGAAGCTCATCTCGATGCCGCTTCCGCCGGCGGTGCTGATGTCGACGGAGCCGTAGCCGAACTGTCCGCCGAGGAACGTCTGGCTGTAAGAGGTGTCCTGCACCTTGTCGAACTCGATGCGCTGGACGTTCCGGGAGAGGACGCCCGTCTTCCGGTAGAGCGCGTCGGAGGTGACGACGTAGTTCGTGTTCTTGTGCGAGAGATACGACCCGACGAGGAGCGGGATGCCCACGAGGACGAACGACAGCGGGACGCCGACGATGAAGGAGGGCACGAGGCTGTACGGGTGCGGGGTGTCGGCCCAGAGAACCTCTTCGTCGTCGTCGAGGGTAATCCAATCGAACTCGGTATCCATCGCTGACACGTTTTCCCCGGCGATGGAATAGTGTTCCGCCGGCTGCGGCCGCCGCCAGTGAGTATCGGTATCAACCAACATGACAATTCCACCCGGTTGGGCAAACCATTTTACCGATGCCTGCAACGGAGTGTCCATGGACAAGCAGTCACTGCTCGACTTGCTGCGTCACGACGCTCGCGAGAGCGTAGATGACATCGCCCGCCAGCTGGGCGCAGACGCCGAAGCAGTGGCAGCAGCGCTCGAAGAACTCGAAGACGACGGGGTCATCCGCGGCTACCAGGCGGTCGTCGACTGGAACAACGTCGACGAGGAACGCGTCCGCGCGCAGGTCGAAGTCGACGTCGAACTCGACCGCGAGACGGGCTACGAGGAGATTGCCCGCCGCATCGCGCGGTTCCCCGAGGTCGCCACGCTGCGACTCGTCTCCGGCGACTACGACTTCTTCATCGAGGTCGAAGGCGAGTCGATGCACGCCGTCTCGAACTTCGTCTCCGAGCGCATCGCCCCCATCCCCGAGGTCACGAAGACGGTCACGCACTTCGTGATGGACTCCTACAAGGAGGAGGGCATCGAACTCGGGGACGGCGACGACGACGACCGGCTCTCAGTGTCGCCATGACGCTCGGCGACCAGCTTTCGGACCGCGTCGAACAGGTGCCGCCGTCGGGTATTCGGAAGTTCTTCGAACTCGCCGAGGAGGTCGACGACGTCATCTCCCTCGGCGTCGGTGAACCCGACTTCTCCGCGCCGTGGGCCGCCCGGACGGCCGCTATCGACTCGCTCGAACGCGGCAAGACCTCCTACACGTCGAACCGCGGGATGCGCGAACTCCGCGAGGCCATCTCGGAGCGCGTCACCCGCTACGGACAGGAGTACGACCCCGAAGACGAGATTATCGTCACGACGGGCGCGAGCGAGGCGGTCGACCTCGCGTTCCGGGCGTTCGTCAACCCCGGCGACGTGGTGGCGATTCCCCAGCCGTCGTACATCTCGTACACGCCGGGAGCCATCTTCGCCGGGGGCGAGCCGCTGCCGGTCCCCACGCGCGCCGAAGACGAGTTCACGCTTACGCCCGAGGCGCTCGAAGCCGCGGGGGCCGACGAGGCCGACGTGCTGGTGCTCTGCTACCCGAACAACCCGACCGGCGCGGTGATGACCGACGACGAACTCGCCGACGTGGCCTCGTTCGTCAGGGACCACGACCTCGTCGTGCTCTCCGACGAAATCTACTCGGACCTCCGGTACGAGGACGACCACGCCTCTATCGCCACCCACCCCGGCATGCGCGAGCGGACCATCGTGTTCAACGGCTTCTCGAAGGCCTACGCGATGACCGGGCTGCGTCTCGGCTACGCCATGGGGCCGCCGGGTGCCATCGACGCGATGAACAAGGTCCACCAGTACGCGATGCTATCGGCGCCCACGACGGCGCAGTACGCGGCGCTCGAAGCGCTGCGGTCCTGCGACGACTCCGTCGAGGAGATGCGCCGCGAGTACGACCGCCGCCGGCGGTTCGTCCTCGCCCGCTTCGAAGAGATGGGACTCGACTGCTTCGAGGCGAAAGGCGCGTTCTACGTCTTCCCCGAGGCCCCCGACGGCGACGACGAGGCGTTCGCAGAGGGTCTCCTCGAAGAACAGAACGTCGCGCTCGTCCCCGGAAGCGTCTTCGGTGAGGGCGGCGCGGGCCACCTCCGCGTCTCCTACGCGACGGGGATGCGCGAACTCCGCGAGGCGATGGACCGCATCGAGGCGTACGTCAGCCACTGAGACGGCCGGGCGACACCCGACTCGAACCCGTCACCCGCTTTTGCCCGAACGAACACCGAACCATGAGTATGCGAAGCATTCACACAGATGGGGCGCGTACGGTTAGTGATGTACGACGAAATCCTGCTCCCCGTCGACGGAAGTCCGGCGGCCGAACAAGCGATGCCGCACGTGTTCGACCTCGCGGAGCGGTTCGACGCGACGGTACACGTGTTGTTCGTCGTGAACACGACGCGGGACAGCGCGGGTGTTGTCGGCGGCACGGTCCTCGACACGCTCGAACGAGAGGGCCGACGCGTCGTCGACGAGGTCAAAGCACGCGGCGAACGCCGCGGTATCGAGACGCACGGCGTCGTCCGGCGGGGCGCACCGCACGAGGCAATCCTCGACTACGCGACCGAACACGGCGTCGAGGTCATCGTGATGGCGACGCACGGACGGACGGGCGTCGAGCGCGTGCTGCTCGGGAGCGTGACGGAGCGCGTCGTCCGGGCCGCGCCGGTTCCCGTGTTGACGGTCCGCGCAGCCGAGTAGTCGAGTCGTCGGGACGAAGCGGCCACGACGGCTCGACCGGCCGAAACGCACCGCGATATCGCTGACCGAGCGCGTCATCGACGCCGGCCACCGTTGGGACATTTCGAGAGACCAACACGCAAAGTATTATTAAATGCGCTTTCGTCGTGCAGTACGAATGGATTCGGGAGGTGACACGGACATCGCCGTGACTGAGGACGCGTCCACGTTTCAACTCGGCCTGGACGACCTCAAGCGGCGAGGGAGCGCGCTTCTGGTCGTCGGGTCGGTCCCGACTGAACTCTACTCGCGCGCGTCCAAACAGATGCTCGGTGCCCCCGACGAGCCGCGACGCCGTCTGTTAGTTCTCAACGACTCGACGCCGCTCGCCGACCGACTCGACGACGAAATCCAACGCACCAAAGAGTGGACGCGCGTGGTTCGGTACTCGACGCTCGAACGGAGCGCGGCGGCATCGTCGGCTCCCGACGCCGTGCCGACCGCTGCGGACACCTACGAGCGCCGGATTGGCGGCGGTCTCGGCCAGCTCGGTGCGGAACTCGCCAACGACGTGACCGAGTTCGACAGCCTCTCCGGCGGGCTCTCTCCGGCCGAACTCCGCGTCGCGTTCGACTGTCTGCCGTCACTCCTCTCGCGGTACCGGCGAGACCAGGTGTTTCGGTTCCTCCACGTCATGACCAGCCACGTCCGCGCCCGAAACGGGATGGTCCACGTCTGGTCGCCCGGGGACCGCGAAGACGAGCGCAACCGGCTGCTCGAACCGCTGTTCGACGCCGTCGTCGAACTCGACGTCGAGGGCACGGAGGCTCGCCAGCGCTGGCATCTCCGGCGGCGAGACGCCTCCTCCGGCTGGTTTTCGTTGGAGTCGTGAACCTCGCACGACCAGTACGTTTTTCACCTTAATCGTGTCACATAGACACAATGGAACCGTCCGGGCAGGACCAGCGGGCTGACGCGTCTTCCGCGTTGGAAGTCGGTTTTTCGCTCCCTTCAGATGGCACGGGGTTGGTCGTTCGAGACAACATCGAACGCCACCAGTTCATGCTTCGAACGCCGTCGTCAGTCGCGCCGGAGCCGACCGACCGACGCCGGTTTTCGCTCCCGACGGACGCCGCGGTCCGCATCGAGACCGACCGTATCGGGTTGGCCGCGAACACGGTCGTCTGCGTCCGCGACGAGGCGGGGTCGATGCTCGCACAGGTCGACCAGCAGGGTCGCGAGGAACTCGACGCGGCGACGTACAGCATCGAGCTTTTCGGCGCGGTCAAGACGTATCTCCGAGTCGACGGGGCAGTGACCGTCGACGCGCAGCCGCTCGAAACCGTGCTCTCGTTCGAGGAGTCCCAAACGGTGTTCGTCGGCGCGCGGTCGTCCCACGAGAGCCCCGCGACGACGATTACGACGACCGACGACCCGATCGACGTGATGGAGGCCGTCTCGGCGTTCAGCTCCGCGCTCAAGACCACGAGCGTCGAGCGGTCGTACCCGACGCTCCGGGGCCACCCGCCGCTTCTCGAACTGGGCGACGAACTCGATATCCCGGCGGAACTCCGCGTCCCCGACACCGGCGTCCGAATCGAACTCCCGCCGACGCTGAGCCACGTCTTCGTGGCGACGCCGCTGGCGTACTATCTCGGCGCGAGGCTCGTCCCCGGCGACTCGCCCCGACTCGTCACCGAAGGGGGGTTCATCCACGACTTCGACGGCCCACACGGGTTCGAGGAGGCGGTCGCGCGCGCGCTCAAGCGCACGTTCTTCCTCGACTGCGTCGTTCGGACGGAGGGTATCTACGACGTGCCGCTCCACGAGCGCCAGACCGTCGAGTCGCGGACGGATATCGACGCCGAGGGGCTGTACGACGCGCCGCTCGACGAACGGCTCGCGGCGTACTTCGAGCTTCCGTACGACCAGATTGCCGACCTCGTCCCGGAGTGGAAGCTGACGACGCACGTCGCGCCGCAGACCGACAACATCGAACTGCTCCCCTTCGTCACGAACGACCTCGCGGTCGTCCGGACCCCGTCGGGGACTGAAGTCCCGCACTCGGAGGTGCAGGCGGCCGTCGTCGACGATTTCCTCCGAGACGACGCCGACGCCGAGACCGTCAGGAGCGCCGGCGCGACGACGCCGAGCGAGACGTATGTCAAGCCCAGTTCGACCGATTCGGTCGAGCAGGCGTGGATTAGCGACGGAACGCCCGTCGGCGCGAGCAAGACCACGCCCGCCGCCTATCGGAACCGCCTCCAGCGCGAACCGGCGCAGGGTGACATCGGTATCACGGTCGTCTGTAACGACCCCGAGATGCTCGACGAGACCGACATCGTCGACGAGGTGTACGGCTCGCGCGACGGACTGTCGTTCGACGTCGACGCCCACTACGACCTCAGCAGGGCGGAGCTTCGGCAGACGCTCGCGGAGCCGACCGACTTCCTCCACTACATCGGCCACATCGACGACGACGGCTTCCAGTGCCGCGACGGCAGGGTCGACGCGGAGACGCTCGACCACGTCGGGACTGGCGCGTTCTTCCTCAACGCGTGCCAGTCGTACGACCAAGGGCTCGCGCTCGTCGAGGCCGGCGCTATCGGCGGTATCGTCACGTTCAGCGAGGTCATCAACAGTCAGGCGGTCGGCGTGGGTCGCACGCTGGCCCGACTGCTCAACGGCGGATTCCCGCTCCAGGCGTCGCTCGACGTAGTCCGAATCGACAGCGATGTCGCACACCAGTACGGCGTCGTCGGAGACGGCGGGTTGTCGGTCGTTCAGACCGAAAGCGGAGTTGCAGTCTACTGCGAGGTTCGGGATGTGTCGAGCGGGGCGTTCGAGATATCCTATCACGCATTCAATACTTCTCAGGCAGGGATCGGGTCCCTAATCAGGCCTGCGCTCTCGAGTGATATGCCGTATTATCTCTCTTCGGGAGGCGTTTCGAGCACTGAGCTCTCTGAGGACGAACTTCGAGAGTTCCTCGCGCTAGAACAAATTCCGGTTATCTATGACGATGCCGTCTACTGGGATTGCGAATTCCTCGCGTGATTACGGCCCGTAGATGACACTGGTGTTTCCGGCCGCCACGCTGCCGGCCTGTGAGAGCAGGAGCGTGAGCGTGAATAGGACACCCATCATGCGGGGATTCTGACGGAGGTACGTTACCATCTGGTTGCTGTCGTCGGACATGTGCACTTACCCCAAGGCGCGAACAGAAATTATAATTTTTCGTGTATATCTGATATGAAATTAACTTAATTAACGGAGCGGGTGTCGCAAGTAACCGTCAGTCTGGCGAACGGTTCCCGTAACAGCGTGCAAACTACCCGTAGCCGCAAGGGCTACGCGTCGGCTACGAGAACGGAGACGAGAGAAGACGGTCGGCGTCCGAAACGGTTGCCCGGTCTGGTCAGGAGTTGTCGATATCGGCCTCGCCGCCGATGTCTCGGTACACCGCGGAGATTCCTTCGGTTTCGTCGAGCTGCCCGAGCGTCTCGTCGAGCTCGCGCCGGAGCTCGGTCAGGCGGGCGGTGAGCCGCTGGTACTCCTCGTTTTCTTCCAGCGCCGCCTCGTCTTTCTCCGACTCTAACAGCGCCTTCTTCGACGCGAGGGAAAACAGGTCTTGGATACCCACGTCGTAGGCGTTTCGCAAGATGAGGTTAGAGACGGTCTCGGTCAGCGCTTCGCGCGAGACGGGTTTGACGAGGTAGTCGTCGAAGCCCATTGCGATGATGTCGAAGTCAGGTTCGACCGCGGTCACCATCGCGACGCGGCACTCGAAGCCACGGTCTCGAATCTCCGAGAGCGCCTCGTCGCCCGAGAGGTCGGGCATCCGACGGTCGAGGAGAACAACGTCAACCTCGTCGTCGAGCTTATCGAGCGCCTCGCGGCCGCCGTAGGCGACACGAACGCCGTAGTCGTTCCTAAGCCAGGTTGCGTACAGATCGGCGAGGTCAGGCTCATCTTCAACGATGAGCACCAGTGGCTGTTCTGCGCTCATTGGTAGTGGAGTGGTGTTCCGGAGACGCTCACGAAACTCAATGTCGTGCAGTGGTATATCAAAATACCTCTTGTCTAACGCCGTCCGAAACCGCGCTTGTGGGCACTAATTGCCCCCCGGAGTTGTTATACATTCCGGCGAACCGAACAGATACTAACTGTCGGATGTCCCCGAAATCGACTCGACGGTGATGCGGTTCGCCTCGACATCCTCTAACACCGCGCCCCACCCGCCGACGGTGTAGGTCTCCCCGTCGGTCTCGACGGTCAGACAGACCTGCCCCGCGAGTTCCGAAAACGACAACGCGTCCGTCGGCGCGGAGACCGCCGTGTAGTACATGTCAGTCACTTCGCCGGTGAACTCGACGGGGTCGCGCTCGTCGGTCTCGTAGCCCTCGATGTGGGCGGTGATTCGGTTCCCGTCGCGGACGAGCGGCTCTACGTCCTGTACGAAGTGTCTGATGTCCGAGTACACTATCGGCGGCTCGTCGGTCTGTGCGTCGTAGACGACCTCCCAGACCTCCCACAGCGCCGTCTGGAAGTACCAGTGGAAGACGTACGCCAGCGTGTAGTCGTCGACGAGGACGCCGTACTGGTTCACCGAGTTGTCGTGCGGCGCGAAACACGCGCCCGTCCGGTCGACGATGGCGACGAACGGCGTCGGAAGGGTTCGGTGTCTGACCTCCGTGGCGACCCCGCGGTACTCCCGTTCGGCGGGTGGTTCGAGTTCGTCGGTCCGCTCGGGGTGGAGCACGACCTTCACCAGCGCGCCGTTCTCGTACGCCTCCGCGAGCGCCGGCTTGAGCTCGTCGAACTGCTCGGGGGTGACGGACAGTTGAACCTCGCCGTCGGCCTCCCGAATCATCTCTTCGGCCCGATTGAACACCGTCTCAAAGCGCTTGACGATACTCAGCATGTGTCGGTCGACCGCGGGCTGTTGCCAGCGCGCCTCGATTTCCTCCGCCGCGTCGTCCAGTTGGACGGCGCGACTCTTGAGGTCCTCCATCATCGATTGCGGGTCGCACGCCCGCGCGTGAAGGCTATCCTGCTCGTAGGTCTCGATGTAGCCCTTCGCTTCGAGGTCGCGGAGAACATCGTAGATACGGGCGGTCGGCACGGCGCAGGCGTCGGCGAGTTCGGTCGCACTCGCCGCGCCGAGTTGCAGCAGCGCGACGTACGCCTCGGCCTGATACTGAGACAACCCGGCGTTCCGGAGTGCAGTGCGTAGCTCCGCGGTATTCATCGCTTGTAGATGCACGACATACATCCCTATTAATTATCGTATGTTCCTACCTCGCGTTCCCGCCGGGAGACGAGCCGAGAGCGGAGAGAAAGAGCAGTGAGGAGACGGACACAGCGCGAAAACGAAACGGCCGGGTGCGCGTTACTCGCTCGGGCTGTAATTCGGCGCTTCGTCGGTAATCATCACGTCGTGGGGGTGGCCCTCGGTCTGGCCGGCGGCGGAGACGCGGACGAAGCGGGCGCGCTCTTTGACCTCGGGGATGGTCTCGGCACCGACGTAGCCCATGCCGGACTGCATACCGCCGACGAGCTGGTGGAGCTCGGACGCGAGCGAGCCCTTGTACGGCGTCGCGGCCTCGACGCCCTCGGGGACGTACTCCTCGTCTTCGTTGTCCTCTTTGAGGTAGCGGTCGGCACCGCCGGACTGCATCGCGCCGACCGAACCCATGCCGCGGTACTGCTTGTACTTCTTGCCGTTCATCGTGATGACGCGGCCGGGGGCCTCGTCGGTGCCGGCGAAGTAGGAGCCGAGCATGACCGCGTCGGCCCCGGCGGCGACCGCCTTGATGGCGTCGCCGGAGTAGCGGATGCCGCCGTCGGCGATGACGGGGATGTCGTAGTCGGCGGCGACGTCGGCGACCTCCGCGACGGCCGAAATCTGGGGCATGCCGGAGCCGGAAACGACGCGGGTCGTACAGATGGAACCGGGGCCGATGCCGACCTTGATGCCGTCCGCGAAGTCGACGAGTTCGGCCGCGGCCTCGCGCGTGCCGACGTTCCCGACGACCACGTCCGCCTCGACGGACTCCTTGATGTCGCGGGCGGTGTCGATGACGTTGAGGTTGTGCGCGTGGGCGCAGTCGATGAAGATGACGTCGACGCCGGCGTCGTCGGCCATCTGCGCGCGCTCGTCGTCGAACGGGCCGACGGCGACGCCGCAGACGAGGCGGCCGTCGTCGTCGCGGGCGGCGTTCTCGTGTTCGCGGCGCTGGAGGATGCCCTGCATCGTGACGAGGCCGACGAGGCGGCTGTCGTCGTCGACGATGGGGACGCGCTCTATCTTGTGGTCGTACATGAGTTCGAGCGCGTCGCGGGCGGTCACCTCGCGTTCGGCCGTGATGACCTCGTCCGTCATGGCCTCGCCCACCTCGTCGGACTCACCGACTTCGAGGTACGGGCGGATGTCGGTGCCGGAGATGATGCCGAGGACCACGTCGTCGTCGTCGACGACGGGTGCGCCGGAGACGCCGGCGCGCTCCATCATCTCGTCGACCTCGCTGATGGTCTGGCCGGGGTTGGCCGTGACCACGTCTTCGCGGCGGATGACGAGCTCGTCGGCGCGCTTGACGCGCTCGATTTCGCGGACCATCTGCTCGGCGTTCATGTTGCGGTGGAGCACGCCGAGGCCGCCCTCGCGGGCCATCCCGATGGCCATCCCGCTTTCGGTGACGGTGTCCATCGCCGCCGAGAGGATGGGAATGTTGAGTTCGACGTTCTTCGAGACGCGCGTCGACACGTCGGCGTCGTCGGGTTCGACGCGGCTCTCCATCGGGCGGAGTAGCACGTCGTCGAATGTGAGGGATTCGGGTACCCGTAGCTTCTCGGTGAAGGGTTCTCGGTCAGGAACGTCGTTCGCCATATCAAGCGTGGTTGCGGCGACGACAAAAGGGTTGCGAGATAGCACGGGCGTGTCGATGTATCGCAAACCCGACCGCCGATATACCCACATACGTGAGTATTCTCTGCATCGCCGGTCGACAGAGACGACCGCCGAAGCGTGATGACGCCCGTGAACGACGGACGCCGCCGACCCCCAGCTACGCCGGGGTGTTCGTCCCCTCGTCACGGTGTACCGAACCGCAAGACCATCGTGAATAATCACCATATTCACGAACGTGTACCGCGAGATTTCCGAGATTTCAAATTATAACCGACGAATCGTCAGTGCTTTTTATAATGAAGGCAGAAATACTCGTGTCCCGTGCGGGCGCATCCCACACAACGTTTAATACTCCTGTCCTATTGTAATCCCGTATGGACTCCACGCGTCCCGCCGCATCGCGCATTGCCGGTCAAACGACCTCCGACTCCGGCATTCTCTTTACAGCGATGTGGCAGACATTTAAACGGGAGTTCAATATCGGACGAAATGGGCTTCGCGTGCGGAGCGCCCGCACCCCGCTGTCCGAATTGCGTCCCTATCGCCGCTTGGGCCATGGTGACGGCCAGTAACATCGAATGAGTGTCTCACGCCACCCAGTCGCCCTTCGCCTCGAGCAACAGGTAGGGGGTGCCACCCGTCTGCTCGCAACCGTCATGGGGCTGCCCCTCGTCGACGGCATCTTCCCCGCGCTCATCATCGCGGGAGCGATGACGACCGCCGCGGGCGACCCCTCGATTGCGGGCATCCTCCAGACCGGCCTGCTCATCTTCGGCGGCTCCGCGACGGTCGCGGTCATCCTCGCCGAGATGGACGGTACGCGCCGCGAGCAGCTCACGTCCATCCTCCTGCTCGGCGTGCTGCTCATCCCGGTCGCGGTCGCCGAGGCCGCCGTCGCCGAGACCATCGAGACGCTCCTGAACTTCGAGGTGTTCCACCGCTTCGCCGGCCTCGTCATTCTGGCCGTGGCGGCGAAGACGGCCTCCTCGAAGGTCGGTGAGTACCTCCCCTCGCCGAGCATCATCATCGGTCTCGGCCTCGTCGCGAGCTTCGAGCCCGCCGGGTTCGAACTCATCGTCACCCCCGACCCGATGCGCCTGCTCAGCGCCGGCGCGGCGGCCGGCACGGGCGTCGGCTTCGCCGGGGCCGTCGCGCTGTTCGCCCCGCGGCTCCGCGGCAACGTCGACATCGACCTCTTCCGCTTCGGTAGCTCGGTCGCCCTCGGCATGCTGGCGCTCGACGTGCTCGGCCTGATGCCGACGCAAGCGCCCGTCGCCCTCGGCGTTCTCGGCGTCACCGCGCTGTTCGCGTTCGACCCCGGCTCCGACGGCGCGGACCTCGACGAGTTCGTCGACGACGCCTCCGCCGAGTCGGCCACGCCTAACGCGAACGCCAACGGGGCGGTCGCAGACGGCGGCGACGACGCCGACGCGGCTGACTACGACGCGCTGGTCGACGACGCGAACGAGACCGACGACGACTCCGAGCCGGGGTACGGCTATCCCGGCGAAGAAGAGTCGCGCGCCCCCTGGCTGTAACCCGCCGGGCGACTTTTTCTCCCGGCCGGCGAACCACGTCGTATGCGACAGCGTTTCGATATCCGAACCGAGCGCCGGCTTCAGGTCGTCGACGTGACCGACGAAGTCGAGGCGGCGCTTCCCCGGAAGTACGACGGCGTCTGTACGGCTTTCTCGAAACACACGACGACCGGCGTCTGCGTCAACGAGGCCGAATCACGGCTGCTCGGCGACATCGAATCGATGCTCACCGAGGCGGTCCCCGACGACGGGTGGGACCACGACGAACTCGACGGGAACGCCGACTCGCACCTCCGCGCGCTCCTCGTCGGCAACGGCGTCTCGATACCCGTCGCCGACGGCGCTCTCGACCTCGGGCGGTGGCAGTCCGTCCTCCTCGTGGAGTGCGACGGTCCGCGCACCCGGACCGTGACGGTTGCGACGCCCTGAGTCGACCCGGGGCGCGGCCCGCGGACCTCGGGAACGTCGAACCCGAAACCGACGCCGACCGCTGGCGGAGGGCTTACTTACTTCGGGACGGTTGCACGGGTATGAGCAACCGCGTCGTGCAAGGACGGATGGTCACGCCCGAGACGCTCGCCGAACTCGTCGAGGGCGAGCGCCCGATGGACGCCGAGCCGATTCAGGACGCCGACTTCGACTGCCCGGAGTGCGGCGAGAACGTCATCCAAGTGGGTTACATGCCGAGCGTGACGGAGTTCGTGACGGCCTACAAGTGCCAGGAGTGCGACTGGGCCGACGACGACCGCGACGAGTAGAATCGAAACCCCTTTAAGAAAAATCGCCATACGAGAAAGTGCAGACAGAACGAATCGGGGCTGTGGCCAAGCCCGGCATGGCGACTGACTCCAGAGGCTTGGCGCCCGGGACGACACTCCAGCTGATATACTGAGCGACCGACTGATCATCGGTCGTGTTGACGACCCTCTGGAGTTCCGAGGTGCCCACCGGAGATATCAGTCGATCGGGGGTTCAAATCCCTCCGGCCCCACTCTAACCTTAATCCTTTCGCAGGGTTTTAACAAGGAGTAACGACGCTCTCGCGTGGGTTCTCTCCCACACGGGAAGTGCGTTCTCCGTGAGCGATTCGCCACCAGAGAAGAGCGACTGCGACGGCGAGAACCAACGCGCCGTCGCGGCAGCGGTCCCGCGGCTGTGTCTCTCTGCACCGAGCCTCTATCACTCGTTTGAAAAGGAGTGGTGTTCGGTCGGAAGAAATTACCACAAGAATACCAACTGATTATAGTTGCCCGGGGTGACGGGGCGGTATGGTACGGGACACAGCGCACCGACTCGCCGAGTATCTGAGCAGGCGCATCGGCGACGGGCTTCGGACGGTCGTCATCGCCGACGACGGCGGCTACGAACTGGAATACATCCGCGACGACCTCTCGGAGCGGTACACCGAACGGACGCTGACGGCGGCCGTCACCGACCTCCAAGTCGAAACGTCGTTTTCGTCTCCCAGTAGCGACTCGTCCCCTGCCGGCGAACGCCGCGCGGTCGTCTACTACTACGAGAACGCGTTCGTCCTGCAGTTTCCCTTCTCCGAGGCGGAGCAAATCATCATCAGCATCGGAACCGGCGTCGGGACTGACCTCCTGCGGTTCATCGAGGACTGCCGGCGCATCGTCGACCGGGAGAACTGAGCGCCGGGGTGGTCGCGGGCGGGGGTGAGGTCGGTGCCGGGCGCCGACGACGGGAGACGACGCCGCCGCTGCACAACGATTTTCTCTCGTGCGCCCGACGTGGGAGTGATGGAACTCGTCTCTGTCGCCGCGCTCGCCGAGAACCGCGTCATCGGCCGCGACGGCGAACTCCCGTGGCCGAGCATCCCCGCCGACAAGGAGCAGTACCGCGCCCGCATCGCCGACGACCCGGTCGTCCTCGGTCGGACGACGTTCGAATCGATGCTCGACGACCTGCCGGGGAGCGCCCAAATCGTCATGAGCCGAAGCGAACGGTCGTTTTCGGTCGACACCGCCCACCGCGCGGCGAGCGTCGAAGAGGCGGTCGACATCGCGGAGTCGCTGGGCGCGGAGACGGCCTACGTCATCGGTGGTGCCGCCATCTACGCGCTGTTCCAACCCCACCTCGACCGGATGGTGCTGAGCCGCGTCCCCGGCGAGTACGAAGGCGACACGTACTACCCCGAGTGGGACGCCGCCGAGTGGGAACTCGACGCCGAGACCGACTACGAGGGCTTTACGCTCCAAGAGTGGGTCCGGTCGGCGTAGGTCCGGACGGCCGACGGCCCTAGACTCGCTCGGCTCCGGCGACTCCGGCGACTCCGGCGAGGTCCGCTGGGGCGCGTAGCTTGATACGCCGGAGGGCCGTAGCGGGCGACCATGCGTCCGAACCTCGACACGCGGATTCTCGCGCTCGCGCTGGCTCGGATGGTCGACGCCCTCGCCAACTCGTTTCTGGTCGTCGTCCTCCCGCTGTACATCGGGAGCCAACTGGTGTCGATGCCGTCGTTCGTCGGGACGACGCTTTCTCTCGGGGTCGTCGAGGTTCCCCTCTCGACCGAACTCCTCATCGGAGTCGTGCTCTCGCTGTTCGGGTTTCTCAACAGCTTCAGCCAGCCGTTTACGGGGTCGCTGTCGGACCGCACGGGCCGCCGCCGAGTCTTTCTTTTGACCGGCCTCGCGCTCGTCGCCGTCGGGAGCGCCGGCTACCTCGTGTTCGCGGACTACGGCTCGATACTCGTCATGCGTGCGCTCCAGGGTCTCGGCGCGGCGTTCACCATCCCGGTCACGGTGGCGCTGGTGAACGAACTCTCCGACGAGGACGAACGCGGCGGCAACTTCGGCCTGTTTAACACCTTCCGACTGCTCGGGTTCGGGACCGGCCCGCTCGTCGCCGGCGGCGTCGTCACCGCCGGCCCCTACTCGCTCGCCGGCGTCGCGCTTTCCGGCTTCGACGCCGCGTTCCTCGTCGCGGTCGTCGGCGCGGCGGTCAGTTTCGTCCTCATCGCGCTGCTCATCGAGGACCCAGAACGGACCGACAGCGAGGCGGCCGACGACATCTCGATTTCGGTTCGGAACCCCGACGGCCCCGGCCTCGACCCCGTGTTCGCCCTCGGCGTCGCGACCGTCGTGATGGCGCTGAGCATCGCCATGTACGCCCCGCTCGCAAATGTCATCAACAAGCGCCTCGACCAGGGGACGTTCCTGTTTTCGGTGCAGTTCGGCGCGACCGTCCTCGCCAACGTCGTCTTCCAGTACCCCATCGGCCGGCTGAGCGACCGCTACGGGCGGCGGCCGTTCCTCGTCGGCGGCTTCGTCCTCCTGCTCCCGACGACGCTCGCACAGGGGTTCGTTCAGACGCCGGCGCTGATGATTCTCACGCGGTTCCTGCAAGGCGTCGCGGTTGCGGCCGTCTTCGCTCCCTCGCTCGCCCTCGCCGGCGACATCGCCAAGACGGGGCAGTCGGGGTCGACGCTCTCGCTTCTCACGATGGGGTTCGGCCTCGGCGTCGCCATCGGCGCGCTGTTTTCGGGCGTCCTCGTCGGCTTCGGCTTCGCCGTCCCCTTCGTGGCCGCGACCGCGCTGGGCGCGGTCGGCCTGCTCCTCGTCTACACGCAGGTCGGAGAAACCGTCGAGGTCGGCGGCGGTGGCGGCGGCAATCCCTCGCCCGCCCGCGGCGACTAACGCCGATTCGAGGCTGTTGATGGGGGCGACGCCGCATCAGGCGTCGGTGTCGGCGTCCTCGTCGGCGTCAGCGTCAGTCGGCGTCACCAACGATATCGAGCAAAAGCGAGCGAACCGTCGCCGCCGTCTCGTCCCACGTCGGGTGCGCGAGAAAGCGGTCGCGGGCCGAGATAGCGAGCGACTGCAACCGCCGGCGATTCCGACACAGCGGGGCCACGGCGTCGGTGAGTTCGGCCGGGTCGGTCGGGTCGACGAGGAAGCCGTCTTCGCGGTGCGTGACGAGCTCGCTCGCGCCGCCGGCCGACGAGACGAGCGCCGGGAGGCCGAACCCCATCGCCTCGACCGCGGCGATGCCGAACCCCTCGTAGTGGGAGGGGAGCGCGAACAGGTGTGACTCCCGGAGCGTCGCGGCGAGGTCGGCGTCCGAGAGCCGGCCCGCGAACGTCACGCGGTCGTCGATGCCGCGGGCGACCGCGAGGGCCGAAAGCGAGTCGGCGTAGTCGGCGTCGACCGCCGCGCCGACGACGGTTAGCTCCCAGTCGTCGCGGACGCGAGCGAGACCGCGGAGCAGGCCGTCGACGTTCTTCCGCGGTTCGAGGTTGCAGACGGTGATGACGCGGAGCGGCCCATCGGCGGCGCGCGCCCGTATCTCGTCGTCATCGAGGGGCGCGCCGAACGACGCAAAGCGGTCGCCGGCGGGGTACGCCACGACGCTCGGGTCGGGGTCGGTGACGGCCGCGACCGTCCGTTTCGTCGTCTCGCTGTTGAAGACGAACGCGTCCGCAGAACGGAGATACCGGGTCTCGACGGCACGTCTGGCGCGCCGTCGCCACCACCGAAACCGCTCCAGCGAGTTGAGGTGGTGGACGACGGAGACGACCGGGGTCTCGTCGTCGAGCAGGGCGTTCGCGCCGACGAGCGAGGGGTGACACAGTTCGTCCTGCAAGAGCACGTCCACGTCGAGGGCGCGGAGGCGGCGGACGGCGGTGAGGTTGTCCCGGAGTCGCTTTCGGTACGGCCGCTCGGGGAGCGAGACGACGGTCACGTCGTCGCCGGCGGCGCGGAGTCCGCCGACGAGTTCGGAGTCGTAGCGATAGCCGCCGGAGCGGTCGTCGAGCGGGCCGTAGACGACGAGGCCGACACGCACGTCAGAGCGGGGTCTCGTAGGTCGCGCTCGCCGCGTCGTCCTCCCAGACGCGGACCGAGACGTGCTGGGGCGCGTCGAGGGAGGTCGCCTCGACGAACCGCTCGCACACCTCGCGGGCGAACCGCTCGACGCTCGGGTTCTGCCCGGCGAACTCCACGAGTTCGTTCATCGTCTCGTCGCGGTAGCGAGACAGCGTCGCGTCCAGCGCGGCTTTCACGTCGTCGATGTCGACGAGGTAGCCGTACTCGTCGAGCTCCGGCCCCGACAGTTCGACCTCGACGGTAAACGCGTGAGAGTGTAATTCACCCTCCGGGCCGGGGTTCGGAACCGTCAGGTAGTGCTGGGCGATGAGGTCCCTGCGAACCGAGACGCGGTACATGAACTGTCAACAGTTCCGGTAGGTAAAGAGGATTTGGACGGCCTCGTCGGGCGCGTCCTCGAGGAGTCGGTAGGCCCGCGCGGCTTCGTTGACGCCGATTCGGTGGGTCACGAGCGGGTCCAGCGGGAGGTCTTCGAGGTGGTCCCACGCCAGCGAAAAGCGACGGTCGGCGTCCCAGCGGCCGCGAAGGTCGGGGTCGATGGTGCTGACTTGACTGCTCTCGACGCTGATGCGTGAGCGGTGGAACCGCCCGCCGAGGTCGAGGGTGGCGGGCTTGGTGCCGTACCACGACCCGACGACGACCCGGCCGTCGTACCGCGTCACCGACAGCGCGTCGTCGAGCGCGTCGGGGTCGCCCGAGAGTTCGAGCGTCAGGTCGGCCCCGTCGGCGGGGGCGTCAAGCGACTCGGGGTGGACGGCCTCGTCGGCACCGAGGTCCTCGGCGATGGCCCGGCGCTCGGCCACGCAGTCGACCGCGGTCAGACTGCCGAGCGGGAACTGCGCGAGGAGCGCGGTGGTCACGAGCCCGACGACGCCCTGTCCGAAGACGACGGCGTGCTCACCGATGAGCGGCCGGCCGTCCATCACGAAGTTGAGCGCGGTTTCCATCGTCGGTAACAGCGCGGCGCGCTCGTCGGTCACGTCGTCGGGGACGGCGATGAGTTCCGAGGGGGACGCGAGAAAGCGGCTCTCGTGGGGATTGAACGCGAAGACGCGGCTGCCGAGCCGCGAGTCGGGCACGCCGTCACCGACGGCCTCGATTTCGCCGACGGCGGCGTAGCCGTAGCGGAGCGGAAACGAGAGGTCGCCCTCCAGCGCCGCGATTGACTCGTCGGCGGCGAGGTCGGTCGGCGCCTCGCCGCGGTAGACGAGCCGCTCGGTCCCGGAGCTCACCGCGGAGGTCAGGGTGCGGACGCGGACCTCCTCGGGACCGGGTGCGGGCACGTCGCGGTCGCGGACCTCGACGCGTTCGGGGGCCACGAAGTAGACCGCGCGACCCTCCATCGCTCAGTCGTCTGCGGTCTCGACGGCGGCGTCGGCGTACTCGACGGTCGTGCCGCGGTGGCGGCAGTCTTCGAGCGCGTGCTTCGCCGCGAAGCCGGCCTCGTGGGCGTTCGACGCCGTGCCGACGCCGACTTTGAGTTCCACGTCCGCCTCGGCCTCGACGTGGTCGATGGCGTCGCGGTACTGGTCTTCGGAGAGGTCGGGCGTGACCGAGATGATGTTGTCGCCGCCGACGAAGAACGACAGCGCGCCGTGTTCCTCGCGCAGGTGGCGCATGAGCGACGCGTAGCCCTGTTCGATGTGGATGAACGTGTCGAACTCGTTGAGGCGGTCGGTGTACTTGCCCGTCGCGTCGTTCACGTCGAAGTGCGCGATTTGGAGGTCGGTTCCCGTGCGGTCGGCGTCCGCGAGGGTCTCCCCGGAGAGCACTTCGCGGCGGTCGCCGTCCTGTGCGCTCCCGACGCGCTGAATGCGGTCGGTGGCGCGTTCGAGCGCGACTGCGGGCGACCGGTCGACGCCGATGCCGAGACTGAGCGTCACGGGATAGCGGTTCGCGATGGACTCCTGCAGCAGTTCGTGGTCGTCGCGGTCGAGACCGTTGGTGACCGCGACCATGTTGTCGAATCGGGTGAAAAACGCGTACCCGTCGCGAGAGCCGACGAACTGGGCCAAGTCGGCGAAGAGCCGCGACTGGAGCGTCTGGAGGTCCATCTCCCGCCGCGGGTCCGGGGTGACCGTCCACGGCCCGTAGTTGTCGATTTGGACGAGTGTCAGCTGCGTGTTCGTCACGGTAGACGAGTAGGGCGACGCGCATATTGGTCTTTGGTTCTGTGACGGTTCCGCCGCAACCCCGAGTCGCTCAGCCGCCCGACTCCCGGAGCGTCCGGCTGGCGACCACGTCGAGGACCGCCCACGTCGCCAGCCACACGCCGACCGACAGGAGGGCGATAGTCGTCGTCGACAGAAGCGGGACGACGACGGAGATTGTGGCCACGATGGAGTACGTCAGAAACACCGCGACCATCGCGGTCACGAGCCCGTAGACGCCGACGGCGCTGTTGCCGGTCGCCGGCCCGCGAAGCCACCCGACCAGCCGCTTCGAAGAGACATCCATGCGACGACATATGTCACCAATGAGCATAATAGTTCTCTCGGGCGAACGTTCAACAGCCCCGGCTCCCTACCGAGGACGATGGACTACCGAGGTGTCGTTCTCGACGTCGACGGAACCGTCGTCCGCGGTGACGAAGCGATTCCGGGCGCACTCGACGGGCTCGCCGCCGTCGACGCCGCCGGACTCGACCGACTGTTCGTCTCGAACAACCCGACGAAAGCGCCCGTCGCCTACGAGGCGCGGCTCCGCCGAGCCGGCATCGAGGCGACCGCCGACGAGGTCGTCACCTCCGGCACGACGACGACGGCGTACCTCGCAGACCAGCACCCGGGCGCGCGGACGTTCGCCATCGGAGAGTCGGGCTTCCGCGACCAACTCCGCGACGCCGGCCTCGAACTCGTCGGCCCCGGCGACGAGCCCGAAGTCGTCGTCGTCTCCGTCGACCGCGAGTTCGACTACGACGACCTCCGCGACGCCAACAGCGCGCTCCGGTCCGGGGCCGCCTTCTACGGCACCGACCCCGACATCATCATCCCGACCGCCGACGGCGACATCCCCGGGTCGGGTGCGATTATCAACGCCGTCGCGGGCGTCGCCGAGCGCGACCCCGAGGCGATTCTCGGCAAGCCCTCGCGGTTCGCGCAGAAACACGTTCTCGACAGGCTCGGCCTGCCGCCCGAGGAGGTGCTCATCGTCGGTGACCGCCTCGATACCGACATCGCGTTCGGCCTCGACGCGGGCATGGGGACCGCGCTCGTCCGAACCGGCGTGACCGACGACGCGGCTCTCGCGGCCAGCGAGTACGAACCCGACCACGTCCTCGACGACCTCGGTGAGGTCGAGCGTCTCGTCTCGAAGTAGCCCGGGGCGGCCGCGAGAGCGGTCGAACTGCGCCGTCCGCGCCGCAGGTCCTCCCTACACAATCATTATCGTTCTGACGCGACAACTACCGACCGGGTGAAGCCCATGTCCGGAAAGAAGATTCTGCTCCTCGCCGGCGACTTCGTCGAGGACTACGAGATTATGGTACCGTTCCAGGCGCTCCAGATGGTGGGACACGAGGTCCACGCGGTGTGTCCCGAAAAGGAGGACGGCGACCGGTGTAAGACCGCCGTCCACGACTTCCGCGGCGACCAGACGTATCTGGAGACCCGCGGCCACGACTTCGCACTGAACGCGACGTTCGCGGACATCGACCCCGCGGACTACGACGCGCTCGTCGTCCCCGGCGGCCGCGCGCCGGAGTATCTCCGCGGCTACGACGAGGTGCTCGACGCCGTCCGGCACTTCTTCGACGAGGGCAAGCCGGTCGCCGCAATCTGCCACGGCCCGCAGATTCTCGCCGCCGCGGGCGTCCTCGACGGCTACGAGATGACCGCCTACCCCGCCGTCCGCGCGGAAGTCGAGCGCGCGGGCTGCTCGTGGGTCGACGAAGTGACCGTCGACGGCAACCTCGTTACCGGCCAAGCGTGGCCGGACCACCCCGAGTGGCTGGCGGCGTTCCTCGACGTGCTCGGCACCGAAATCAGCCACGAACCGGCCGCAGCGGCCGCGGACGACTGATTCGTTGAGTCGCTCACACGATATCGAGTGTGAGAATGTCTGACAAAGATTTTTATTAGGGGCGACGAAGGGAGAGGTATGGAAGAGCCGAACAGCCCGTACTTCCGCGAACAGGTCGACGACGTCGTCGAATCGGACCCCCAAGACCGCGAGGTTGTCATCGTGGAAGGCGAGGCGATGAGTCTTCGAAGCTATAAGAAGCGCCGCGACTGACCCGGCGGGGCGTCTCCGAATCCGAATCCGAACCCGAGCCTGCCGCGATACACGTCGCTGGCGGCGTCGGTTTCTGCGAAAAGAATGAGTACGTGTCGGCGCAGCCGCGAGCGACGCTTAGAACGCGTCGCCGACGACGGTCACGTCGGCCTGCAGCTCGTCGCGGAGCGCGTCGTGGACGTGGCAGATGTCCTCGGCGAGTTCCGTGATTTCAGCGAACTCGTCGTCCGAGAGGTCGGACTCCACGTAGACGTCGAAGCTGATGCGTTCGAGGTCGTCGCCGTCGTCGAGGTCGGCGTCGGCGTCGATCTGGACCTTACCGAGGTCGTCGAAGCCCGTCTTCTGCCCGCCGACGCGGAAGGCGGGGAGGAAACAGGAGGCGTACGTCGCGACGAGCGCAGCGTTCGGGTTCGGACCCGTCTCGTCGGTGGCGTCGATCTGGAGGTCGAAGTCGCCGACCTGGCTCGTGCATGCGAAACCGTCCTCGCTGACAGTAGAGGTCTGGATGTCGGACATTCACTCCGAAGAAAGAAGCGACCGACCCTAAAAGTTCCTCAATAGGACAACGGTGTGCACAAGCGCCGACCCCAAACGGGTCGCCGCCGACCGAGCGGGGTTATTCGAGCGTGAACGATTCGTCGCCGTCGAGGGCGTGGACCTCGGCCCGGCTGCCGGCGGCTTTGACCTCGCGCTCGAAGTCGCGCACGTCGATTTCGATGGCCGGGAACGTGTTGTAGTGCATCGGGAAGGCGTGGTCGACACCGAGCCAATCGGCGGCGACAGCGCCCTGCCACGGCCCCATCGTGAAGTGGTCACCGACCGGGAGCGCCGCCGCGTCGGGCTCGAAGTACGCGCCGAAAATCTCGCGCATGTCGGTCATGAGCCCCGTGTCGCCCGCGTGGTAGAACGTCGTCGAGTCGGCGTCGGACTCCTGTGTCGGCAGCGCGTCGCTAATCATATAGCCGCCGGGCATCCCGGCCTCGTGCTCGTAGCCGGTGTTGATGCCGTTGGTGTGGTCGGCGCGGACCATCGTGACGAACGCGTCGCCGAGTTCGACCGTCCCGCCGATGTTCATCCCGATGGTGTCGTCGACGCCCATCTCGGCTTCGACGTAGCCGGTGAGTTCGGGCGTGCCGACGACCGTCGCGCCGTCGAACTCGCCTGCGTGGGCGATGTGGTCCGCGTGCCCGTGGGTGAGAAGCACGTAGTCCGGCGTCTCCACGTCGCTCGGGTCGAGAGACGTGGCGGGGTTGTCGAAAAACGGGTCGATGAGAAGCGAGGTGTCTCCGACCGTGACGTACCACGTCGAGTGACCGTGCCAGGTGAGTTCCATAGCACTCGGTTGTTACAGGCGAAATACACAAAAAGCTATTCGCAGGGGGTGGTGTGACCGCTTTTCGGCGGTGCCGCTCGTCGGGCTTTCTCGGCGTCGTTCGACGGCACGGCCCGGCAGCTCTCGCGTCGATTTCGACAGCAGAATCGGCCGCCCGAGTCCACTCGAACGAACTGTCCGGGACGGCCGATACACGTCCGTCACCCCACGGCCACAAAAGCGATGAGAATCGTGCAACACTGTCCCGCGTCACCGGGTGACTCGCGCGATGTAAAAGCCTATCACGCCACCCGCCGACGCGTGGGGCATGCATCACGTCCGATTCCGCGACCCCGCGGGCGCGGTTCGAACCGGCGAGTGGCACGGCGATTCGGTCTCCTTCGGCGGCGAGCGCTACGACCTCGACGAGGTCGACGTGCTCCCCCCGTGCGAGCCGTCGAAAATCGTCTGCATCGGCCGCAACTACGCCAAGCACGCCGAGGAGCGCGACGAGGAGGTCCCCGACCGGCCGCTTTTGTTCCTCAAGCCGCCGAACGCGGTCGCCGGCCACGGCGACACCGTGACGCTCCCCGCGGGCAAGGAAGATGTCGAACACGAGGCCGAGCTCGCGGTCGTCATCGGCGAGCAGTGCCGGAACGTCGCGCCCGAGGACGCCGCGGAGGTCATCGCGGGCTACACCGTCATGAACGACGTGTCCAACCGCGACGACCAGGACGTCGAGACGAACTGGGTCCGCGGGAAGGCGTTCGACGGCTCGGCCCCGCTCGGGCCGGTTCTCGCCGACCCCGACCACCTCCCCGACGACGCGAGCATCTCGCTGCGCGTGAACGGCGAGACGCGACAGGACTCCAGCATCGAACACCTCATCTTCTCGATTCCCGACCTCGTCTCCGAAATCACGACCTACATGACGCTCGAAGCCGGCGATGTCATCTCGACCGGAACGCCCGAGGGCGTCGGCCCGCTGGAAGACGGCGACCACGTCGCGGTCGAAGTCGAGGGCGTCGGCGTCCTCGAACACGACGTGCGACAGAACTGAGCGCGACCGATACCCCGTTTTTTCATCACCGAGTCGCAATCCGACCGTATGCGTGTCCCTCGGTTGACGCTCGTCGGCATTGCGATTCTCGCACTGAGCGCCGTCGCCGGCGTCGCCCTCCTTCCCGCGCTCCCATCCTCGGTCGCGATTCACTTCGGCGTCGGCGGCGACCCCGACTCCTTCGTCGCCGCCCCGCTGGGCGTGCTTCTCGTTCCGGCAATCGGCGTCGGCGCGCTTCTCATCACCCGTCTCGCGGACGCCTCGGGCATCGGAACCGGCGCGCCGCCCGTCTTCGACACGATACTGGCGACGTTTCTCGCGTACGTGCAGGCGCTCGTCCTCGCGCACAACCTCGGCGCGCGGTTCAACATGGTCGTCGCGGTCGTTCCCGCCGTCGTCACGTTCGGTGTCGTCGCCGTCGTCCTCGACCGCGCGGGCTGAGAAGGCAAGCCCTAAGATTAGGCTGGCCTAATTCCCGCCGAATGCGACTGACGCGACGGGACGCGCTGGCCGTGCTCGCCGGTCTCGGCGTCACCGGCGGGGCCGTGTCGCTGACCCGGTTCGACCCGCCGACCGCCGAGTCGACCGGTGAGAGGGGTGATTCGTCCGGAGAGGACGGCGCGGACGGCGACGACGCCCCGCCGACCGCGGTGCGCGAGACGATGGTCGCCGCGGGCGAGGTGGTCTTCCCGAGCGCGGCCGAGGGCGTCTCGGAGTTCGTCGAGACCTACGTCGTCGGCCGCGCGAGAGACGACGCGCGCCGGGATGCGATGGTCGACGCCGCGACCGAGTTAGACGACGTGGCCCGCGACTGGGAGGGCGCGGCCTTCGCTGACCTGCCGGCGGGCGACCGCGACCGCCTCCTGCGCGAACTCGGCGTCGACACCGCCGACCCAGTTCAGGATGGGACGCTCTCCGAGCGCCTCCGGTTTCACGTCGTGAACGAACTGCTGTACGCCTTCTACGCCTCGCCGACCGGCGGCCGCCTCGTCGGCATCGAAAACCCCATCGGCCACCCCGGCGGGACCGAAAGCTACCGGCGGGCGACGATGGACGGGACAGAACCGATCGACTCCGGCGGTGACAGCGATGGATAGAACCCCCGTCTCAGATGCCGACGTGTGCGTCGTCGGTGCCGGCCCAGCCGGCGGTATCGTGGCCCATCGCCTCGCAGAGTCGGGGGCGTCGGTCGTCGTCCTCGAAGCCGGGCCGCGGTTCGACGGCGACAGGCGGGAACAGCTGGAACAGCACATCCGCCCCGGCCTCGGCGGGCCGTGGGAGATGGGCGGCCCGCGGGACGCGTTCTCCTCGACGGGCGACTCGTTTTACCCGCTGAACGCCGCCCGCGTGAAGGGCGTCGGCGGGTCGACGCTCCACTGGCAGGGGATGGTGATGCGCCTCCACGAGCGCGATTTCGAACTCGACTCCAGACACGGCGTCGGGGCCGACTGGCCCGTCGGCTACGACGACCTCCGGCCGTACTACGCCGCCGCGGAGCGCGAGTTGGGCGTCGCCGGCGCGGCCGACAACCCCTACGCGCCGCCGCGGGAGGAGCCCCACCCCCTCCCCGCCTTCCGGCCGTCGCACTCCGACTCTATCTTCGCTGCGGCCTGCGAGCGCCTCGGCATCGACATGCACTCGGTGGGCAACGCCCGCAACTCCGAGCCCTACGACGGCCGGTCGTCCTGCGTCGGCTACGGGACGTGCAAGCCGGTCTGTCCCTCCGGCGCGAAGTACACCGCCGAATCACACATCGAGAAGGCCGAAGCCGCGGGCGCGCGGGTCATCGACCGAGCGCGGGTCCGACGGCTCGAACACGACGAGACGGGCGAGCGCGTCGTCGCCGCGGCCTACACGACGCCCGACGGCGAGACCCACAGACAGGAAGCGACCCAGTTCGTCCTCGCCTGCGGCGGCGTCGAGAACGTCCGACTGCTCCTGCTCTCCGACTCCGACCGCTACCCCGACGGCCTCGCCAACTCCTCGGGGGCGGTCGGTCGGTACTTCATGGACCACCTGTTCGCCGGGGTGGGCGGCCGCCTCGACCGCCCCACGCGACAGAACCACGTCGGGTTCAACACCAGCGAGTGCCACCAGTTCTACGACGACGCCGAGCCGGTCAACGGCCTCAAACTGGAGTTTCTCAACTACGCCGGCCCGTCGCCGGTCATCGACGCCCTCCACGCCGACACGTGGGGCGACGACCTGCGCGACCAGTTGGCCGAGGGGTACGGGACACACGTCGCCATGGGCGCGCTGGTCGAACAGCTCCCCCGCGAGGACAACTACGTCGGCCTCGACCGGGAGACGACCGACGACCTCGGCGACCCCGTCCCCGAGATACACTGGTCCGTCGACGAACAGACGGAGGCCGCGCTCTCGCGGGCCAACGAGATTCAGACGCGGGTGCTGGACGAACTCGGCGTCGAGGACCGCTGGACCGTCGGTCCCGACGAGACCGGCCCCGCGTACCACCACATGGGGACGACGCGGATGGGCGACGACCCCGACGAGAGCGTCGTCGACGCCGACTGCCGCGCGCACGACCTCGACAACCTCTGGATTTCGGGGTCGAGCGTCTTCCCGACCGGCGGCGCGATGAACCCGACGCTCACCATCGCGGCGCTCTCGGTTCGACTCGCCGAGTCGCTGCGGGCGGCGCTCGAATGAGGACCGCACCGACCCGGAGTACGCACGCTTAAGAACCGCGACCCGCATTTTCCGACCATGCAACCACGGGACCTCTCCGCGCACGCTCCCTACGTTCCCGGCCGCGGGACAGAGGAGGTCGCCCGCGAACTCGGGATGGACCCCGAGGACCTGACGAAACTCTCCTCGAACGAGAACCCCCACGGCCCGAGTCCGAAGGCGGTCGCGGCCATCGAGGACGCCGCGCCGACCGTGAGCGTCTACCCGAAAACCGCTCACACCGACCTGACCGAACGCCTCGCCGCCAAGTGGGACCTCGACCCCGAACAGGTGTGGGTGTCGCCCGGCGCTGACGGCTCTATCGACTACCTGACCCGCGCGATGCTCGAACCGGACGACCGGATTCTCGAACCGTCGCCCGGCTTTTCGTACTACTCGATGAGCGCCCGCTACCACCACGGCGACGCCGCCCAGTACGAGGTGTCGAAGGGCGACGACTTCGAACAGACTGCCGACCTCGTCCTCGACGCCTACGACGGCGAGCGCATGGTCTACCTCACGACGCCGCACAACCCCACCGGCTCCGTGCTCCCGCGGGAGGAGCTCGTCGAACTGGCCGAGTCCGTCGAAGAGCACACGCTCCTCGTCGTCGACGAGGCCTACGGCGAGTTCGCCGAGGAGCCGTCGGCCATCGACCTCCTCTCGGAGTACGACAACGTCGCGGTCCTGCGGACGTTCTCGAAGGCGTACGGGCTGGCCGGCCTCCGCATCGGCTACGCCTGCGTGCCCGAGGCGTGGGCCGACGCCTACGCCCGCGTGAACACGCCGTTCGCCGCCAGCGAGGTCGCCTGCCGCGCCGCGCTCGCCGCGCTCGACGACGAGGAACACGTCGAGAAATCCATCGAGTCGGCCCGGTGGTCCCGCGACTACCTCCGCGAACACCTCGACGCGCCGACGTGGGAAAGCGGGGGCAACTTCGTCCTCGTCGAGGTGGGCGACGCCACAGCCGTCACCGAGACCGCCCAGCGCGAGGGCGTCATCGTCCGCGACTGCGGGAGCTTCGGCCTGCCGGAGTGCATCCGCGTTTCCTGCGGCACGGAAGCACAGACCAAGCGCGCCGTGGACGTGCTCAACCGCATCGTCTCGGAGGTGCCGACGGCGTGAGAGTCGTCGTCACCGGCACGCCCGGCACCGGAAAGACCACCGCGACGGAGCGCGTCGCCGCCGACCTCGACCTCGACGTCGTCCACCTCAACCGACTCGTGAAAGACGAGGGCCTCTGGACCGAGCGCGACGAGGACCGCGATACGCTCGTCGTGGACCTCGACGCCGCCCGCGACGAGCTCGGTGATTGGGACGGCATCGTCGAGAGCCACCTCGCACACCATTTCGAGGCCGACCGCGTGGTCGTGCTTCGCTGTCGCCCCGACGTACTCGAACAGCGTCTCCTCGACCGCGGCGAGTCCGAGGCCAAGGCACGCGAGAACCGCGAGTCCGAGGCGCTGGACGTGATTCTCGGCGAGGCCGTCGAGTTCCACGGCGAGGACGCGGTGTACGAAATAGACACGACCGACCGCGACCCCGACGCCGTCGCCGACGACATCGCGGCGGTCGTCTCAGGCGAGCGCGAACCCTCGGCGGGAACCGTCGACTTCATCGACTACCTATGACGCTCGACCAGTACCGCGACACCGCCGACAAGCTGCTCGCCCCGTTCGTCTCCGTCGCCGACGCGGTCGGCCTCTCGCCGAACGGCGTGAGCGTCGTCGCCTTCGGCTTCGCCGTCGCCGCCGGCGTCGCCTTCGGCCTCGCCGACCCGCTTTGGTACGGTCTCGGCGCGGTGTTCGTCTTCTGTAACGGTTGGCTCGACCTCGTGGACGGCGCGCTCGCCCGCGAGCAGGGCGTCTCCTCGAAGGCCGGCGACCTGCTCGACCACGTGCTGGACCGCTACGCCGACATCGTCGTCCTCGTCGGCCTCGCCGCCGGCATCGACTCGTTCGCGCTGGGCCTCGCGGCCGTCACGGGCGTCCTCATGACCTCCTACCTCGGCACGCAGATTCAGGCGGTCGGCCTCGGACGCGCCTACGGCGGCCTCGTCGGGCGCGCCGACCGACTGGCGCTCATGGGCCTCGTCGGCCTCGCGTCCGCCGTCTACCCCGACGCCGTCGGCGGGCTGACGCTCGCCGGCTGGCTCCTCGTGTTCTTCGCCGTCGTCGGCCACCTCACCGCAGTCCAGCGCTTCTGGGGCGCGTGGGGAGACCTGACCTGACCTTCCCCGCCCCGTCAAACTTCGACTCAGCCAACCACGCCCCACGCCCGAATCGACTCAGTTCGGCGCGGGGCGACGCGACCCCGAGCCGGTCGCCGCGGCGCGCTCTTTCGGTCCGCTCGAGCATCCGTTTCTCTCCCGTAACCAAGTGGGACCGCCCCGCGTCGGGTGTGGATGTTGCCCGCTAAACCAGATTTATATGATTGAGATTATCACCAGTTACCGTCCTCAAATGATTTTGAATTATACTACACATCGTCTGTATCGGGGACGATACCGGCGTTCGATTCGGTTATCCTCAGTTTTGAATCTGGAGCGTGTTCGGCCGTGACGCGCTCGCACGACGGAGTTCTCGACGTGGGGTGCGGCCCGAGACGCGCCGGCGGAGCCGATATCGCCCGCGACGGCGCGGCACAGTCCGTCGAGTTCGTGACCGAACCGGCGGGCGTCTCGGTGGCGACTCGCCGGCTCCGAACGCGGGACCGACCGCCGTACGCGACGCTCAGCGACTGATGTTCGTCGTCGACGCGGCGGGAACCGTAATCCACGCGAGCGACGAGTTCGCGGCGCATCTCGGCGCGGACGCCGCGGCGCTCCGGGGGCGACCGCTCTCCGACTTCGTCGGCGACGGGGACTGGCCGGGCGTTCGCGGGACGCTCGACGCCGTGCGAAGGGCGAGCGGGTGGGACAGCCGTCGGTGCCGCTGTCGGCTCTCGGCGGGTGACGACGGGCCGGCGGTCGGGGACGCGCCAGCCGAAATCGACATCAAACTCGAGTTCGCCCCGTACCGCGGCGGCGACGGCGGTGGTTATGGGGACGGGGACGGCGACCGCTTCGACTCCGACTCCGACGCGAACCGGGTCGTCGGCGCGGTCTGTCGCGAGCCGTCCGAACCGACGACCGCGCGACTGGACACCGAGCGCGACCGCTTCGACCACCTGTTCGACCTCATCGACGACGCGGTCATCGAGTTCGAAATCGTCGGCATCGAGCCGGTCGTTCGGGCGGTCAATCCGGGGTTCGAGAGCGTCTTCGGCTACGACGCGGACGAGATTCGCGGAGAGTCGCTCAACGACTTTATCGTCCCGCCGGACGCCGACGACGAGGCGGTCGACTTCGACCAGCGGACGGCCGACGGGAAGGCAAACCACGCCATCGTCACCCGGCAGACCGCGTGGGGCAGACGCGAGTTCCTCTACCGCGGCATCCCGTACAGTCGCGGCGACGGGAAGCAGTACGGCTTTTCCATCTACTCCGACATCACCAGCCAGCGCCGGGCCAGAGAGCACTTACAGGTGCTCCAGCGCGTCCTCCGGCACAACCTCAGAAACGAGATGAACGTCGTCCTCGGGATGGCCGAGGAGATACGCGAAGCGACGGCCGACCCGCGCGTCGACCACGGGGCGGCGCGAATCGTCGACCACACGGAGACGCTCCTCCGAGTCAGCGAGAAGGCCCGGACCGCCGCGGCGGTCCTCGACGACCAGCGGCCCGACGAGGTGGTCGACGCGACCGAGACGGTCTGCGCCGTCGTCGAACCGCGGCGGACTCGGTACCCCGCGGCGACGTTCGACCTCGACCTCCCGCCGTCGCTTCTGGTGTCCGTCGGGCCGAAACTCACGCAGGCGCTCGACAACGTCGTGGAGAACGCGCTCGAACACACTCCCGAGGACGTGACGGTTCGCATCGAGGCGAAGCGCTGCGAGAACGACGCGACGCTCCGCGTCAGCGACGACGGCGACGGCATCCCCGAAATCGAGTGGGCCGCCGTCTTCGGCGACGAGGACATCACCCAACTCAGCCACGGCTCCGGGCTGGGGCTGTGGGTCGTCAAGTGGGTCGTCGAGTCCGCGGGCGGCCGCGTCGACTACGACCGGCGCGACGGGTGGAGCACCGTCCAACTGGCGCTCCCGCTGGCGGACGAGGCGCGGTGCTGACTGTCCCGAAAGTCCGCCAAAACCACTATGAAGTGACACGAATAACGACGATTCGTGCCCTCCATCGTTCCGTCGCCCGCGGAGGCGACGCTGTTTTTCGTTCCGGTCGTCGTCCTCGTCGCCACGTCGCTTTGGGTCTCGCAGAACGCCGCCGCCCGCGGCCACGGCTTTCCGAACCTCCTCGGGGCGCTCGTCGCCTTCGTTCCGGTCGGACTGGTCGCGTACCTGCTGTTTTTCGTCAGCGGGTCGTCGAGACGGCGACCGCCGTCGAGGACCGAACGCGCCGCGCTCGCCGTGATGCTCGCCGGTGTGGCCTCGTACGTCGCCGACGCGTTCACGCTCCCACCGGACCCGTTCACACAGGGGCGCGGGCTCATCGTCGCGTTCGCCGCGGCGCTCCCCGTCTCGTACCTCGTCGTTTACCGACGGGGCCACCGGGTTGTCACGGAACCGCTCCGACGGCAGGTTCGGCAGCGTCTCGGACGCCAGTAAGCCGGAAGGGCCGCGTTCCGGGTACGGTTCCGTCACAACCCGACCGCGTCGATTCGGTGGCCGGTGGCGTGCCTTTTATACGCGGCGGGCGGGTACGTGAGTGTATGCCTCAGTGCGAGATGTGCGGCTCCGACCAAGCCTCTCTGAAGACTGTGAAGGTCGAAGGCGCAGAACTGCAGCTGTGTGACGACTGCGCCGAGTTCGGCACGGAGGTCCGCACCGAGTCGACTTCCAGCGCGAGCACGAAGTACTCCACCTCCTCCTCCTCGTCGGGCTCGAACTCCTCTCGCTCCTCGGGGTCGTCTTCCTCCTCGTCGTCGAAGACGCGCCGCCGCGACATGTTCGACGACATGGACGAAATCGCGACCGACTACGACGACCGCATCCGGCAGGCGCGGGAGTCCCGCGGACTGAGCCAAGAGGAACTCGCCCAGTCGCTCAACGAGAAGGCGAGCCTCATCCGCAAGCTCGAACGCGGCGACATCATGCCGCCGGACTCCGTCCGGAAGAAAATCGAGCGCAAGCTCGACATCTCGCTGGTCGAAGGCGAGAGCGACGACGATTCCGAGTGGTCCGGCGGCGGCTCCACGACCACCACGCTCGGCGACGTAGTCAAACGTAAGGACTAATCGGAAGCACCCGACGCCGACCCGTCGCGGGAACGACGCGCCTGCGTCTCCGTTTCGTTTGTCACGATTTTCCGCCCGCGAGACGCCGTTTCGTGGCAATCGCGTCCACGAAAACCAATCTATTAGTCTCGCCGGACGCGAGTTCGATTGTGTTCATCCTAGTCAACCTCAAGGCGTACCCGTGTGACCCCATCGAAGTCGCCACCGCCGCGCGCGACGTGGCCGAGGCGTCCGGCGTCCGCATCGCCGTCTCCCCGCAGGCGGCCGACATCTCCCGCGTCGCAGACACCGGCGTCGAGACGTGGGCCCAGCACGTGGACCCGAACGGCCACGGCAGCCACACCGGCAGCACTCTCGCCGAGGCCGTCGCCGAGGCTGGCGCGGTCGGCACGCTCATCAACCACTCCGAAAAGCGCCTGAAGCTCGCTGACATCGACGGCTCCGTCCAGGCCGCCGAGCGAGCGGGCCTCGAAACCTGCGTCTGCGCCAACAACCCCGCCCAAATCGGTGCGGTCTCCGCGCTCGGCCCCGACTCGGTCGCCGTCGAACCGCCGGAACTCATCGGCGGCGACGTCTCCGTCGCGACGGCCGACCCCGGCATCGTCACCGACGCCGTCGACGCCGCGGCCAACGTGGACGAGGACGTGGAGGTCTACTGCGGCGCTGGCATCTCGACCGGCGACGACGTGGTGACCGCCGAGGAACTCGGCGCGTCCGGCATCCTGCTCGCCTCCGGCGTCGCCAAGGCCGACGACCCGCGCGCGGCGCTCGAAGACCTCGTCTCCGGGCTGTAAGCGCGTCGAAAACCCGCCCTGACTCCGGCCGACGGCCCGAGTCTCCTCGCCTCGAGCCTACTCGCCGTCGGCCGCTTCTTCGACGAACGACGCCTCGATAGCCGCGACCGTCTCTCGGAGTTCGTCGTCGCCCAAGAGGTCCGCGTACTCGTCGCTCACGAGGTCCGGCAGCGCGTACTCGTATTTCCCGCGGCCGGCGTGTCTGATGAATCCCGCCCGACGAAGCGACCGATTTCGCCCGTAGGCGAGGTGCTGGTCGCCGGTCTCGCCCGCGGCGACGTGGGCCGCCAACGGGTCGGAGACGCCGCGCTCGCGGTAGTGCGCGAGCATCCCGTGGTGGGCGTCACCCAACGCGTCGATGATGGCCGTCATGCGGTCGACGACATCGCGGCGGCTCTCCGCGCCCGGCGCGGGATGGAGTTCGGCCGGTTGGAAGTCGCCCATCTCGGCGTCCGCCAGCCACGACTCGTCGTCGGCCGGCGGAGCCGCCTCGCTCGCCGTGCCCGCGCCGCTCGGCCCGCCCGTGCCGTCGGCCGCCGCCTCGTCGCGCTCGGAGAGCAGTCCGTGAGTCGGCCACGGCGGTCCGGAGGGCGCTTCGAGCTGTCGAGACGGCGCGTCTGCGTCTGCGGCCCCGTCGTCGCCGGAGTCGGCGTCGGCCGCGGCGTCGGCAGCCGCGTCCCCCACGTCGCCGTCGGCACTTCCGTTGTACTCGCCGAGGGCGGCCTGCTTGTCGGCGGGGCGGTTGAGGTTGCGACCGTCGCCGCCGCGGTAGGGCGCTTCGGCCTTCTGGAACATCGCCTGCGCGAACTGGTCGGCCATCCGCGAGAGGTCCCGCGCCTCCTCTAACTCCCGTTCGAGCTGTCGAATCCGAGCGTCCTTCTTGTCGATTTCCTGTCTGAGGTCTGCGATGCGGCTCTCCTGTCTCGCCTTCTCGTCGGATATCTCCTTGAGGTCGGAGACGAGGTCGCCGTCGACGGACTTCAGGTCGGGGCGCTCGAAGTCGTCGAGGCCGGGGGTCGCGCCCGCGTCGAACGTCTCTTTTTTGTGGAACTGCACGCGCCGAATCGACTCGGACCAGTCGGTGACGAGGAAGCCCTCGCCGTTGCCCATGTCCTCGATGGCGTCGGCGTACTCCGAGCCGAGGATGCGCCCGACGACCTTGGTGTCGTTGCGCCAGGTGAGGCGGTGCCAGACGAGCCAGTCGCACTGGGTGATGAAGTCCTTTTTCACGTCGGCGGGGCGCTGGGAGATGCCGACGACGCCGAGGCCGTGTTTGCGGCCGCGCTTCCCGATTTTGATGAGCATCTTGCCCGCCTCGTCCATCCCGCCCTTCTCCGGGATGTACTCGTGGCACTCCTCGATGAGCATCAAAAACGGCTTCTTGAGCTTCTTTTCCTTCGCGAAGAGGTGTTTTGCGACTTCCGTCACCAGTTCGTCGGAGGCCGCGTCGTCGAGGTAGCCGGACACGTCGAGGATGATGGGCACGTTCTGTTCGAGCGCGAGCGTGGCGAGTCGCTCGGCGTGTTCGGGACTCACCTGGATATCGCACTCGTCGTCGGCCCCGGCGTGGAGCAGTTCGAACTCCTGTTTGAGGCCGTAGTACTCGCCGTCGGTGTCGACGATGAGCACCGGAAAGTTCGCCGACAGCAGGTTCTCGATGATGACCGACGCCGTGTTCGACTTGCCCGACCCCGACTTGCCCGTGACGAACCCCCGACCGGTGAGGATGTCGACCACCGGCAGGTCGACCGTCGTCCCCGGTTCTTCGGTTCCCTCTCCCCCTGGACCGTCGCTGATCTCGGCGACCGAGATGGTTTCCGTGTCCGAATCCGTCATCCGATTTGGTGGACTCCCTCGGACGTCATAGTTCCTCCCCCTCGCCCCGTCGGTCCCCGGAGTCAGTCGAACTCGACGAGCGACGACTGGCCGCCCCGCGAGGGGGCCTCGCCGCCGGTGTTCGGGGACTCGTCGTCACCGTCGTCGCCGGCGGTCGCTTCGGTTTCGTCGCTCACGCGCTCGTCGCCGTCGCCGCCCGTCTCGTCCGCCTCCGCGGACTCCCAGCCGTCGAGGCTCGACTGGTCGGCGTCCGCGAAGGAGAGCTTCGAGACGCGGACGCCGAGTTTTCGGACGGTCGTCTCCGTGAACTCGGCGTCGAGCAGGTCGAGCGCGACCGACTCGACGAGTCCGGGGTCGTCCACGGGCCCGGAAAGCGACGTGGA